>Ga0209533_1000394_pt1 | contig 42372 bp, 35 predicted proteins | sample COG_04_FD_184748 | JGI IMG/M metagenome (GOLD analysis project Ga0209533, IMG submission 184748) | Pelagic Microbial community sample from North Sea - COGITO 998_met_04 (SPAdes) (version 2) | ecosystem: Environmental > Aquatic > Marine > Neritic zone/Coastal water | place: Helgoland, sampling...
TACCGGTTGGACCGCCGCGTCTCACAAAGTGATTCAGACATGTGTTCTTGTCACACCCACATCGGCCCGACTTGCCCTTGTGGTCGACTGTAGTCTTAGCTGCGGTGTCCTTATATGTATGTGAGACTTGGCAATCAGCGTAGTCGCCGCCCTCGTTCTCACAAAATTCACAAGCTTCACAACCACTCCATCCACAGACTTGGTTGCTACCGGTTGCACCGCCGCGTCTCACAAAGTGATTCAGACATGTGTCCTTGTCACACCCACATCGGCCCGACTTGCCCTTGTGGTCGACTGTAGTCTTATCGGTTACGGTTACGGTGGCCACTGCGCAATAATTGCATGCGAGACACGTCCCAGAATTCCATGCACAGACTTTATGTCCATGTTGCTGACTCTTGGCGTAACATTTATCTGACAGACAGCCGGAACCACCAGATGCCTTATTGACCCAATTTCCGTTCGCGTCTTTCGTGTGGTCGACATATGTAAAGTCCTGATTAACATAGTCACAACATCTGTGCAAATCCAGTTTTGGCTCTCCTTGACCCCATCCTTCGGTACCGTATCCATATTGACCTGGTGTTGTTGATCTTTGTTGACATGTCGACGTAGTACAGTTAATAGTCTCAGGAGAGTCTCTCTTAGTGTATCCATTTGGACACGCGAAATCCAGGCACGTTTCAAAGAAACTACATGACCCGTCGTCTACAGTGGCGGCGGCGTTGTAGTTGGACGCTGAGCTGTCCGTGCAACCTGTAACGGCATCGCTCCAAGTACCGTCGTCACACGTCTCGCCTGCTTCAGCCATATAGACCTCGATCTGACAATCGGTCGTGCAGTGACATGGCAAGGTGCTGTTTACGACGTTTCCATCTACCTCACACACATCCGCAGATGCATCGTATGTACGATTCAACGCCGAGTACGCAGCATTGCATGTGGCGGCCATCGCACTGTTAACAAAAGTTGCAATTAAGAATAATAATGTGAATCTCATTTGAAATAATAGTGCGTCTTTATATACCGTTTTTTTTTTAAATCATGTACAATTTAATAGTTGATCAAGTTTAACGTCCTCCGACTTAAATTTTTCTCTGCATGTGGGACACTTGAGTTCTACCGTCAACGCATATTCGTACTGCATCTGGTCGTGGTACTCGGATGTTTTTCGTATATGTTCAGCAATGCATCCCGTATGAAACCGATGGTGGCACGCCGGCAAAAACGACACCGTATCCTGTTTTTCGTCATCCCCACAAATCACGCAATCGATTCTCGGCCCCTGAAACGACACCAACCGCTTCAAAATATTGCGGGACGCGTCCAACGGCATCTCCAACAATAACTCACAAAACTCCTCCGCGCACCACAATGGACGGTCCGCGTAGTCCTCCGTGCATATATCAATCAAATCCAACGCTATCGCAATCGAGTTTTTCAAGCAAAAAAACACCACTGGTTGAATGTACTCCTTCACAGATTGCATCAAGCGCGTCTTCCAAGGAGGCGACCACCGCATCATTTGATACATCGCGTGGCACGATACGGACGAACGGTCCCGCACTACGGACAGCAACCGTACGCTCGCATGATATGTAACGATCGCAAACATATTTTGAACGTGTATGTGTTTCACCGGTTCGTTCGACACGTGCACGCTCAAGTCAAAATCATTATCGCGCGTATTCCACAGTGATATTTCGCCGGTATTTGACCCCGTAATCACAACATTGTCCATGGTCGCCATCGCCTGCACGACATTTTTCGAGGCCCATTCGTGAATTTTTTTGTTTTTGAAATCAAACATGAACAGTTGACCAGCATTGGTCGCGCCACAAACCCCGGACGGCAAAGGGACCACGCAAGTAATCGTTCCTTTCACGTCCAGTTGGTACGTGCTTACGAGGTCGTCCTCCGTCCACACGACAACGTCAAAATCAGTCACGAGCGTGGGCATTCCCAATATTTTGTACGCGTGAAAAGAACGACCATCCGTGGGCAAATTGATCTTGGTGAGGGGCATTTTGTCGTCCAAATCCCACAGCGTGGCCACTGTCCACTCGGCCCTTTCAATGATCCAGATTTGAAGAAAATCAACGGGAACGACCGCCATGAAATTGATATCACTGTCAATGGTAAACAATAGAATGCCGGACCTGAGACACCACACACAAACGGCTTCTTCGGACAACGACACCAAGTATTCGTCCAAAATGTGCAGCGATTCAACGGGGGACACGTGCCCATTGAAAAACCGCATGGGTTGCGAAAACGAAGAAATGTTCTCGTACTCAAAGATGGCACCGTTTTGAAACCCAACCACCGCACGGCCACTCGCCATCGCAGTGATCACGTGTTCCATTTGCCAGGTCTGTTCCGTAATCATTGTTTTGGACAAACAACACTTTAACAGGTCGTCCGCAAATTGTAGGCTTGGCGGCGTTGTCATTGATGACAAATTGCTGCAAATTTTGAGTTTCAGTGGTGCAATATTGAACGCGTTGTCCTTCATGTACGTCCACGCGGGCGACTCCACTTCAATGAATACGTGTTCTTCTTCGGATATGTCCATCCGAGTCGACGTGATAATTCTCGCGAGTCCATCCCAAGACGCGTCGATAATGCGCATCGGCTTGTCGAAAACGGTGATTAATTTCGACTCGGCCAAAAACGCACCCATTTCCGACGAAAACCAATTCCACTGCACAACAGATTCTTTTTTGTGCCAATCATTCACAAGGTTGAGGGCGCATTCCAATGGGGTGTGCGGTCCTTCGGAATGGTAGAACACCCATGCGAAAGCGTTTTCTTGGTCCAATTTGACGGGCGAATCCCATGCGACCTGGCGTGTGCCGTCCTCTTTGGGTATGACGCTGGTCACAAATCCTTTGTCGAACCCCGAACGAATGTATTTTCCGACATCGTTGGGCATAAATCTGGGCCATTTTTTCCAATGTCCACTTTCCTGAAGAGGTACGTCGTGCGGGTCTAAAATGGTGAATATGTGCGACACGACCAGTTGAAACGTTTTTCGTGTTTCACGCGTTGGTCCATAGGGGTATGTGGCATGGTAGGCTTGAAGCATGCGGAGAAACACGGCCACATACCCGTGGACCATCCACAGACGAATCGCCCTGGCCGACATACATAAAATTGCATCGGGCGACGGTTTGCTTTTATTTATGATGGCAATAAATTCACCGTCTTGGTCGCGTTCGGCCAAATGTATTATGATTTGTTTCATCTTTAATTTATCGTGGTGAAACCAACACCACTGTAGTATTTCTTTGTCTTCAAGTCGAATCTTGGTGTAGACGTGTGCCAACAGTTGGTACGTGTGTTTTGAATATTCGTAAGAGGTCTCGCAACACATTTTTAATTCTTCAACGCACAACATGTACCACGCCGTCAGAGTTTGTGGGGATAAATGCATCCATTTTGTAGCCAATTGGACGTCGTGCACCACGGACCAATTCCAAATAGCGTCTCTCAATGCAGTATGGCGAAACCATTGTCGTGGTGGGTCCCAGTGCGTTATTTCGGGCATCCATTCGTCGACCGCCATGGCAAACACGTCCATGTAGCGGTTCGTGGGCCAAGTTTTGTGGAATGGAAATTGTGGATGTCGTATCCAGGCGATGCAATCACTTGGCCATTGTATCGTGTGGTTGTTGAGTTCCAATTCACAAATGTTTCGGTCCTGAATGGTCCAAAACCTCGAACCCGCCGATTTGCAAAAGCGTGATGTCTTGTGTTTAAATTTCAAAATTTGTGTGCCTTGGTCAAACAGACGCAGATACCCCGGCGTCGCGATGAGCAAACCCTCGTCAATGTGATGTATGGCATGTGCAGTGATGGTGATTTGATATTGTTTCGTACCTGTTTCGCCGTCAAAACAAAATACGGTGGAGGGGTTACGTATGTACACGTTCGAAGCCTGAATAATAATTTGTGCAATGGCTTCTGAACCAGTTCGTATTTTGTGGTGACATTTGAGCCCAGCGACGTACCACACGCATACGGTCCCCGTGGAGTCTCCCGTGGCAAACGTGGATGCCGACGTAGTGCCACATGTAATGCGGGAACGATGTTCGTTCAACAACGTGTTGGTATTCTTGTCGGGGTTGTATGCGCGCATGGTGAGCAAGTTCCACGATATTACGATGCGCGTTCTGGGTATGACACACCAGTTCACTACTTTATGTTTCAAATCGTGAATTTCGGGGGTAGTGCCGTTAAAGTAATAGATACGGGCAGTTCCGTCTGGGTCCAACCCGAAAAGTCTTTTGGAATCGATCACCAAATGCGTGAGTGGAAACGCGCATTGGAATGAAAATATTTTGAATGCATTGGGACGAGAACCAGTTATTTCACCGTTTGCTTGCCGTACCACAACACCATTAAATAGGTCTCCCGCGTCCAATGTTGTGTTGAAAATCAAGCAGTCTTTGGTCACTACGGTGGGTATCGATTTCGCTGACCCCACAGAATTGTTGGATAGTGTTGTTTTATCATTTCGACAAACGAACATATCCATTTCATAGTATATAGGCGTGTGTTTAGTAGTGTAAAATGGCGAGACCTGGCGTACGTATACCTCCGGTAACACTGTACTCCGACCAAGAAGAGGTTGAAAGCGCCTTTAAAAAAGCGACAAAACCTTGGATCTGCTACACCTGTAAAAGACCATATCGATTACTGGAAGCAATGGGTTCGTTGGAATGTCAACAACATCCCGGGTTTGTTCAGGAAAACGGAGTGTGGTCCTGCTGCGGCCAAAAGATGTACCCAGTCCGATGGGCCGAAAACATTGATGTCCAGCGTCTGTTCGTGGGAAAGGGATGCATCGACGCCCCGCCAAATGTCCGTGGCTGCCAACCTTGCGACCACAACACCTCCAACAAGCCTTGGGACCATACTGACGCCACCGAGTTGGCCTCGTTGTCAGCACTGTTGCCCTTTATGAACAAAGAATTCCCGTTTGTATTGCGGAAAGGCTTTGACGAAACCCAGGGGATTTTACGCCGTTGTAAAGTGCGTGAATTACGCTGTCCTCCAGTCATCGACGCCGTCGTAACATACCTGACAAACGACGGCGGAGAAAAAGAACATGTCGTCACTTGGTACGAGGACACGGGCGACATCGTGTACAAAAACAACAACACGATTCAAAGAATTGCGAAGGACCGGGTCATTTTCGCAAAAGACGAGGGGGCAGCAACGCCCAACGGAAAAATTACACTCCCCAAAAATCCACAAGGAATGGAATTGCGAGCTGTGAGGCCAGACAAATCTGTAATTAAAAATTGGTGGTAGTTCTATTCAAAATAAGTATTTAACTTCTATTCTATACAAAAATGCGTAAATGGCAATGGTACTTTTGTGGTCGGTGGATTGATTGTCTCGAACCAAATCAAAAGCTGTTGCGTCAAATAGACACGGAACCCCGCTTGAGACCCATTCGTATGGTCAACAAGATTGTTACCATTGTGGGTCACCCCGACAAACTGTTTTATACCATTCACGGCGACGACGAAAAACATTCCACCCAGATCCGACTTGGACCGCTCAAGAAGGAACACCCGGTGTACACAATTGGCGAAAAATTAGTGCCTTACAATGTCAAACTGTTCCGCAATGGAAAGCCCTTTGTGAAAAGGACAACGGCGGACGTGGGTACTGAGCATTGGGTCGCGGAGAAAGGGAAAATATATGAAAAAATCGACGGAAAAGAGCGAGAAGTCGAGTGGATGCAGACCGATATGACCAAACCGCAGTTGGAAACAAGGACTCAAACCCGGTACCATTGGGAATTCAAGGGACCGATGAGATGGGAAAGGATGCGCGCCGCCGTGTTCAAAACAGCCTACAATTTTGACAAATTTGAATTGATTGACCTGTTCGAGTCGTTCGACCCGACCTTGGAGGCAACCGAACATGGTCCCTTCCAATTTCCAGATTTTTTGAACACGCGAGGGGAAATCCCATTGTCCATCGCGGTCATGGAAAACTATTACGCCCAGGAACCTCACGACTGGAAACCGTTTGACCCAAGTACAAACCATCGAATCGAGTGCGCACGCAAAGACGGTCGGTCGACGTTGAATATTACAATTCGCGGCCACGAATACGTTCTCATTTTCGACAGCGGCGGCGGTGCGTCGGGCTCACCACCGGTACTGATTCGACCCCGACGCTACGAATTAATACTCACGTCCATCGAGGAACATTTTATTCGGTCAAGAATGAAACTACTCACGGAAGAAGTATCGAAACACGTCCAAGATCCCCGAATGTTTTTGCTTCACTTTATGAACAATCCCATCTCCACCATGGACCGGCATATTCCCCCAAACCACCAAGCGCGCGTGTTGGAATTGTTGGAAGATACACAAGACATTGGCGCTCGAGTACAAACGCAAATTCAAACACTGTTGCCCGCCTTGCTCAACAAATACAAGGAGTGCGAAGTGCGCCAATCGAACGCAGAAACATTGCGGCCTAAACGCCTGCCAAAGTCGGTGCGAAAAACGTTGGTGACGGGTCTCCGGGTGCCAACCGGAATTGCAATGGAGTTTCACGAATTAATTCACTTCATTCGAGACGAGCAATGCTGGGTCGTTAAAGCAGGCACCGACAAGTGTGACATTTGCCAGTCAAACACCATAGTGATGGGCCATTGTGGGTCGGCCGTCGCCTGCTTGAAATGTTGGGTGGATTCTCTCGTTGAAACAAACATGACTTGTCCCTTTTGTAGAGAACAAATCCGAGGAGGACAACTGGCCATTGTCCATCACCAACAACCCGAAACGTCGCGAAAACGCAAACGAACCGCGTCATTTGGTTCAGAACAAGAAATCTTGGACAAAATACATCAAAAGTATGCACACATACATTTAGACGACGAAGAGTCCATGCGCAAATGGGTTACAGTGTTGTTACGAACTGGCGTGTTACAAAATGGACAATTGCCTCGAAATTTAACAAAAACAAAAACTTTACGCGGTGCTTTACGCGATTTTAATCTACTGGAGTAACATTTCCTGTGGGGACATATTGTATTGCTCACTTGCATCGCGGTAGGCCTTTAAAATGTTATTTTTACACGCGGTAAAGGAGGGTTTGTTGATCCCGTACGAGTCCAGCGTGTTGGCTTCCGGTAAAATTGAGCTGAGGTATTTATCTTTCGCAATCACTGGTATTCCTCCCAAAAAAAGTCCACCCTTCATAATGTATAAAATACTCACTACAAAGATTTTAATGGGAAACAAGGACGGTGTTTGAATGCCGAGAGGAAACTTTTGCGTCATTAAGTTCCAATGTTTGCAGGCCAACCGTGCGTAGTGGCTAATGACATCAGAGACCGAACGATCCGTCGGCAATAGATTTCTAAATATGTGCCTTCGATTCATCTGATTGATGTATAATTGAATAACATTTGTAAAAATAATCAATTGGTTTTTCTTTTCGCACGCCTTGACGTATTTTTGCACCACCTTTTCCGCTTCGTTTTTCATTTCCACGTACTTTCGCTGTTCCATAAACAAGCGCTCATTGGAAAACAAAATTGCAGCGACTTGAGCTTTCGAGATGTACTGGTGCTGTTGGTCGCGGATTGTATCCGAAGACGTGGAATTCATTTGAAAATCAGTATTGCGCACCAACTTCAATGGGTCTTTGTTTTCCTGGTGCGTTGCCGTCACACGGTGGCTGTTAAACCAAGTGTCGGACTTGATCGAATCGTAGCGAATTCCTGAAACGCGACAAATGTGACCCCCGTCTTCGTGATCAACCGACGTGCAAGAACATTGTTCGTCGCACCAATGGGATTGACCCGTATGGCAACACATGTAAAAATTACGTATCTGTTGTTTCAGAGTACCATTGTTGGCCCATTTAGGATGATTACGACACAACGAACGTATACAGATGTGCGTTTCGTCTCGCCGTTTCCAAACACCACCAATACAATGTTGAATATTACACATTTCCATTGAACATTCGTGGTTTTTTTTATAGGACCACCCAGTGTTTACCGCACGCCAATGTTGAGCAAGCTGTTCTTCCAACATGAGTTGGCCAACTCCGTTAGCACTTATATGCGATCTCTTTTAATTTTTACGGATTTTTGGAGAATGGTGAAACTATGTGAATCCCGGGACGCGTGAATGAATATTTGTAACACGAGTCAGGACCAAACATGGAAAACACATTTGGGCCCAAAACCTCAGTCACCTCCGTCGTTATGGGGTATCTTTTCCCACACGACATCACACGATTGCGCCAAGTAAACAGACACGCCAAAGCCGTATCGGAACAGGTGTGTGGGCCCTGGAAATCTTACGTGCAGTCCTTATTCACCGTAAGCGATTGTCCCCGATGTTATGCTTTGAGAAATCCACAATATACGGAACATTGCCCTCTCTGTGAGGAAAATGTGTGTGTTGAACATTTGGTGCGGTGTTCTAAATGTTCGCAAGTCTATTGCGAGGCCTGTGTGGGGTTCTGTTGTTAACACACTTTTTTAGACTATAAAAGTTCCTTTCTTCAAATAAATGTTTGTAGACCCACCAAACCCTAAACCAAGACCAATGCCAATCAAAACTTCGGTAGAACTTTCAGCGGGCAATTCCATTTTTTCCTGGATTGTAAAAAAAATCAGGGAAATTAAACAAGAATTCAGTGAGTGATATTTCAGTTAGTTTCCAATACCACCGACTTTTGCCCGCTCTAGTCCACCACACATAATGGCAACAAAATCCAACAGCAGAACCCGAAGTGCCAGCAGTTCGTCCACTGCGCCACCTGCCAAGCGCCAGAAAATTACGGTTGCGCCCTTCGCTGCGGCTTTTCCACGCCGAACCCTCTTGTCCTCTTCCCGCTGGGTCAACAAGGTGCCCCACGATATCTGGGTTCACCAGATCTTGCACCCATTTTTGGACTTAAAAGCGTTGTCCACGTTGCGCCGCTGCAACACGTTCTTTCACGAGTATTGGCAGTACGTGTTGAAGCAGAACGTTATTCGTGTGCCGGAAGGCTGCCCGACCATAAATCAAGCGTTGGAGTTGGCCGTGGTTTTTTCCGAAAGAAACGACTGCACAAGAGAGAATCCGATCAGAGTTGAAGTTGGAGAGGGTGGACATGAAATGGTGGGCGTTCAGGGGAATTATCTCGGATCTCTGACGCATGTCAGTTGCAGTAACATTACAATTATCGGCAAAGGGAAAGGTAAAACGACAATCCTTGGTGGATTTCTTGTGGACGGCAAACAGAATGTTAAAATTGAACAACTTGCTGTCACGAACCGGACTGGGATGGGTCTGTATTGTACAGTGAGTGGGACCAATGTTGACGTAACGGAGTGTTGTTTCAAAAAGGGTCTGTACAATGGAATGAGTGTGAATGGTGGTGCCACTGTTACAGCAACACAATGTGAATTTATGGAGAATGGTGGTTATGGGGTGTTCTGTCAAGATGCAAATACAAAAGCAAGATTGAACGATTGCACGATGCACCACAATGGATATCATGGTTTGGCTGCATATAATCATGCTGTCGTGGATCTTCAGGGTACAAAAACGGGCATCCATTCCAACAAACGTTATGGTATTCTTGCACACAATCGTGCCAAAGTGAACATTCATTTGCCTTTCCAACACAACACATCCCATGGCAATGTTGTAGAGGATCGTGCTCAATGGGGTGGTGGTTCCATCGCCAACATCAACGCCGACGGTACATTCACACATGTGGAAGAAGTCGGCGACGAGGATTATTGAATAAACAACACTATGGAAAAAAGACAACGTGTTTGTTCCAGTGGGCTACGGTAGGGTCTTGCCTCGTGGGACCTGGCTGTGTTGGTCGCCCATTTTGCCAAGGGTGTCAAACAATCGTGAAGGAATGGAAGGAGCCGTTGTTGAGGGATGTACACGTATTCGGGATAACCAATAATACTAGAGTACACGTTTAGTTTTTTTCTACTATTTCTTTACGTATGTGTTCGTGTATAATGACTAGTGTGGGATTTACTGTCCTGTATATAGACTTGATTAGCCTAGGATTTTGACACTCCGTCACCATGGTGGCTAAATGTTCTGGTGCATCGTGTATTTTTTGCAACAATTCAAAGGTCAAGGATGTCGGATAGTCGTTGTCCGTCACAATGACGGCGACTGTCTGTGCCACCCGATGGCAACACATCTGCCATCGAGGATGTTCGAATATTTTCCGGTCGTCGTGCAACCTACGGATGGCGTCTTTCACCACTGCATTGGGAAAATCCGAACCGACCCGGTTTGAAATGTCCGACCCATGAAACAAAAACGCGGCAATCATTGACATTTTTCGAACCAAGTAAATACATCATTTTAACCTATAAACTATGTTCACCTGAACAAGTGTAATGGGATGTGCCCAATCAAACATACCAAAACAGACATTCATCAACAAAAAATTGAAACCTCTCGAATCAATGAAGGGTTCCGAAGGCAGCACCTTTTTCATAGACAACAAACACCGGTTGTGGAAAAAACGCGTTGAAACAACCGCCATCTCTTCGTCGTGTATTGAGATAAGGAATTTGAGAATAATGATGCTACCCCCCTCGGATTACCTGTTGACACCGATGAAAATTACTCGTACGGGTCCCAAAAGTACATACACTTGCATGGTTTTAGCTGGAAAAGATTTGTTTGATTATATGAACACACCCTTTGATTGGAAATTAATGCAAACACACCTCAAACACATTCGTTCAGCCATACATTTTTTACACAACCATAACATTGCCCACCGTGATATAAAACCCGAGAATGTGGTCTTTCACCATGGCACAGCCAAATTAATTGACTTTGATTACTCGACCCATTTGGAAGTATTTCGCTACTGTGGTACAGAAAACTACATTGTTGACGAACTTGTCGTCTCAAACTGGAGATGCTCCGAAGCTACAAAATCCAAACGCATGGACGTCTATGCATTTGGAAAACTTGTCTTTTCCATTTTCTTATCCGCAACGCAATTCAAATTCATTCGACACAAATCATTCGTATTGCATGCGTTTTTTAACGAAAGATTTCTACCAAACCCCTACAAGGATGAATGGGGGTTGTGGGCCAATATTGCGTTAGAATGTTGTCGAAATAAACCACCTGAACAAATACCTTTTATGTATATCTAACTCTTTTATTTTTTAAATGAAACAACTCGTTGTTCTTGTAGATTATCTCGTTGTTTTTGTAGGACAATTCTTGAAGTTTTGTGTCCAGCGCGTAACGCAACCCGTTTATTTCGTTAAATTGACGGTGATTAATTTGTTGGGTCTGTACCAAACTGTGTTTCAAATCTGTGTGTTGCTGGGATAATTCTTCGTAGTGCCGAGACAATTCTTCGTATTTGCTGTTTATCGACTTGACATGTTCTTGCGTTCTTTGCAGATGTTCCAATTGTATCGCTTTGTATGGTTCGTCGGCGTCCATGTGAGCGACGAAATCTTTATTCCATTGAATTTGATCTTTCTGTATTTTTGAAAGCGTTTGCAACTGTTTTGTGTTCAATTCAATGTGGACTAAATGTGGACTTGGTTTCGAAATCCTATTTGCGGGACATTTCGTGTGGCCCGTCCACGTTCCGTTCGAAACAATGGCATTGACAACCGTGTCTCCCAATTTGTTACCTGCACAAACTTCGTCGTGAAACCATTTTGTAATGCATTGGTCTGTCAACACGAATGGTATTGTGTGCCAGTGCCCCCCCGGCAATTCTTTTTTTTGAAAGGAACGCAATGTGTCAAACAGTTGGACATATTCCTCTTTTTTGGGTTTTTTAACGGCTTCGAACTCTTTCAGATGTTTGATAAATGCGCGGCATTCCGGTGTCCGATGTGTATTGTGGTATAAAAATTTGTGGTAGCACTGGTTGTGAAATGTTTGCAGTGCGTGTTGATAATCACTGATTTTTGGATTTTTTGGTAAGAGTGCGGTCCGACAAAAATCAATGGCCAATCTTTCAAACGCGTGTAGACCCTGCAGAAAATCGTTCACTTTTTTTTGCACGACCCAAGAACCAAAATCCATCTTGTTGACTTTGTTGCTTGAATTCCGTTGTTCACATGTTCCCAACATTTTGTTATTGTCGTACGAACTATATAGTTGTCTTTTACCCTCAATAGAATGGAAGTTTCAAATCCATATTTGGCGGGCCACATCCAACAAAGCGCCAAAAACATCATGGCAGAGTTGTACGACTCGAATTTCGCTGAACAAAACGTCGACCTGGAGGTTGCGTACGTGGGTATTTTGAACTACGCCACCGGGTTCAAATTGCGCCTGACATTCGTGGATGCATTCGAAGACGAAGATATCGACGAATGGAAATACATCGCGCAAAAACACGGTGCGTCCGGATTGAGGACGCGACTTGATACTTCGTCTGGCAATATTGATCTTAATATAGAGTATAAAAGAAGAACCGTCTCTTCTAATAAAATATGGTGGATCCGTTCAGCAATAATGGCAGTGGCAAGTTACTCCTTCCACCAGCTCCATCTCATCGATCCAGAGAGATATCCATGGTTCGAGTAAAAAAACCCGTCGCCCTCCAATCCAATGAAAACGCATTTATCGAAAAGACTCTCCACTACATTTCGTCCATAAAGGGTGCCGTCAGATCTGGACTTATTTTGTCCACAAATACCAAATTTCCAACGCGCTACATTATTGCGATTCGGGGAATGCCCTCGATGACCATTGAGGACTTTAAGAATATCCGCGATACCAACGACCACATTCGTGACATTCGCATTTCGACGGCCGAAGAAATTGTTCGTATTGACATTTGGCGTTCTGGAAAAAAACCGGAACGCAAAAAGAAGAGGAAACGACCAAAAGAATCGGTGGTCACGTCGTGCGACCTTGGTTCGGTTGACGACAAAGATAAAAAATGTCTCAAACAATTGCTATTACGTTTAAACGCCATGCCCGAAATTGAATGTCAATTTGAAGTTCGCGTAGATACGTCGACGCCCGAAATGTACATGATAGATGCGAATATTGTCGATAACATGAGTTTGGAATCGGTGGAATCCATCTTGCACGAGTGCAGGTCTTTTTGCACGAACATCGAGTTTGATTTCCCGCACAAGCTTTTAAGAATCCACTGCTTGCGTATTGCGGCACCTCTTCGCCGAAAAAAATTAACTCTAAAAAAATAAATGTAACGAATATGCTAACTTGTATCTAAAGTACCATTCCATTGACAAAAAAATGATTCCTGTACTCTTGCCGAAGGACCTGTTAAAAATGGAACGTCCATTGCCTATTGTAACGCACGGTCTGGGCCAAATCATCTCCAGTGGTATGCGTGTGGTGGCTCCAGAAGGGTGTACCCCGCGCCGACGAACGGCAGGATCGGCGGGCCACGATTTGTATTCACCGTCGGCGTCAGTTGTCCCCGCTAACGGTTCGGTCGTGGTTGAGACCCAATTGGCCATTCAATTACCAATCCAACACTACGGTAAAATCGAGGGTAGGTCTGAACTTGGGTTTAATCATGGAATTGTGCCCTTTGGCGGCATTATTGACGAAGATTACCGTGGTCCTATCAAGGTGAAATTATTCAATTTCAGCCAGGAGGATTACCACATCAATCCTGGCGACCGCGTTGCGCAAATGATAATACAACGATATTCCGCCCCAAACATTTACCGCACCTCGTCACTGAATACCACCGAACGAAAATTCGGTGGATTCGGTTCAACAGGTCGTTGAACGTATATAAGTTTAAAAGTATATGTAAAATGTACAGTTCTAATTATAAAAGCATTTTCCGCTGCCATACCTTGGCAGAATGTCTAACTTATTCTCTTGAACCCAGTGTTTCCAAAGCCGATTTGTTTTTGTATTTGCTCGACACCTACGATATTTTGTTGTCGCACGCCGACGGTTCGATGATCGTGGACGAAAACGACGATTTGCCCTACATGCAAATGGCAAATAAATTAGAACTATATACATTTGAGTGTTGGAATTCTCTGTTTGAGAGGATTCCCGGCCAATTGAAAGGATGGTGCGAGGGTATGTTTGTATACACATGCATTTCAATGTGTCGTTGGTTGGCGTCCAAACCGGGGTGTACTGTCATCCCGATGGACACTCGGATTTGGATGAAAGAACAAAGTTTGAGAACGCACATGTCCTACGACACGGCCACCTTTACCATATCCGACATCTTAAATGCCTTGGATGTCCTTGAATTCCGGTGGTACGATTTTAAAACTCTGGACCACCATATTTTTATTTATTTGGACGCCCTGGAATTTCGTGCTGCTTGGTTTATTGCACACACTGCGGGTATGGAACACTTTGACATTCGTAAACATCGTTTGAAAATTGGAGAAAACGAATTTCAAATCCATCCAGCCCTTGTATACCAACTGTATGTCCGCTTCGTTGGTATTCGCCGTTCCTTTGCTCAATACACGATGTGGGACACCGTCCCCGCGGTTAAAGACATGCCCGAAACACGGTGGGAGGATTTTGTGAAAACGGAGACGCGTCACTTAAAAATCCGCAAATTTAGAGATCGCGTGCAGGATTTGACGTGGGAAAATTTGGGTAGGTTGACCGACAGTGTACGTGCATCGTACAATGCCCGTGGTTCACGGGTGTCGGCGTACCAGGCGGTTGCTGAAAATCGCCCACTTGCGGTCCTCGACAAATTAAATCATCTTACTTCGTACGGGAAACCCGAAAAATTATTTGTTCATCCCAACATCGACGACGGGTTGTTCTTGCAAATGGTGCACGCGCATTTCATGTCTACGTATTCGGTGTCGTTCAAAGATTTTTTCTATTGCTCTTCCGAAAAATCGTGGACCCATCGTGAAAAAATACCCCATATGACCATTCCCATCGTCATCGAAAGACGGCGGCGCTACGATGTGATGCATAAAGGTCTGGTGAATTTGGTGCCAACTGGAAAATTTGCCGAAGCCTTTCTGTTATGGTTGCTCATCGTGCGGCGTGATTATCGCGGCATATTGTACGGCTCCATGGATTTTGGACGTCTCTGTCGATTAATGTTTGACCCACCCGATGTTGCGCAGCAGCGCGAGTTGGCCGATGGAATGACCGCTTATCAATGGGCCGTATAAAAGCGCCTTTTTTACCGTAAATGTCGTTCATGGTGGGAAATCGAGAGGAAATTCTCGCGCGGTTACAAAGAGATTTGGAACTCGGGGCCAAGAACCAACTCAGTTCGGAATCGGAATCGGAATCCGATGCAGATGTCGAAGAATTGCAACCGTATCAAACGTTTCCAGGTGCCAATTCTAACGTCATTAAACAGCACGGTGATTTGACGTGCGGTATGCGGTGTTTGCAAAATATGTATGGTGCCCATATCGTCACCCGCGAAGAGATGGACAACCATTCCAAACAATTGGAAGAAAAATCGTTTGGAGAACCCATGTACAACCCCGTGCACGGAGATTATTCGTTGGAGGTTCTCAAAGGCGTACTGCATGCAAAAGGAAAGTGGGCCCAACGCATCGACCTCCAAAAAATCCCGTCGGCCTATTTTATTCCGTCAGTGGAAGCAAACCCCACTTTTGTCGGGTACATTGTTGCGTTCGATGGCCATTATGTCACTGTGAAATATTACAAAGACATGTACCGGTGCATTGATTCTTTGGAAAATGTCTCCACCCGAACCATAAGCCGCGAAACGATGTTTAAGGCCCGGCCAGGGATTTTCTGTTCCCAGGATTCGGACGACCAACGCGAGGTCATCGCATTGTTGGCGGTAGGTGGTTCGCCGTTTGTGGAGTACACGTTGCTGCACGACACCTGGACAAGTATCCCCCCGACGGTCGACAAGTACATGTCGAGTATTTGTCGTATATTGAACCCCACTTTGAAAAAGGTGTTAAAGCGCGCCAGCGGCAATACGGAGGTGTTGCAATGGTACCAGCAGTGGAAAACCACAAGAAAATCCCCCTCGGAACACTGTCTCAACTATTTGTCTTCGGTATTGCAGGATAAAATCACTGATGAAAAAACAGTAATCATCCACATGAACGAACATCAAACCGCCATCCGATGTAACTCGATGCAACGTCTCATCGGAGAACTCGTCGGCATGCAGTGGATTACTCCGGGAACCGAGTTTTTCTTTCAGACAGACTCCAAAACATTGGCAGACGAAGAAGGGAATGAACCAGATTTACACAGCGGAGGTACTTTAGCCAACTACGGAATCACGGACGGGGCTCAAATTACACTGTTGACTCGTTCGTCACTGCCAAACCAAGCAAACGTTGGTGGGTTTTATACGTTTAAATGTACTGTGGAGGGCACTTGCATTGGACAACAACACAACGCGTATTCGGTCAGAGACACCCAAGGTAAAGTACACGTAATATACAAACACAGTATAGAAACAATTACGCGATAAATTTAAATTTTTGTTTTACATTCCAAAATAAATATTTTGAAACTTGATGTCGTTCCAACAGTCTCTGGCGACAAACAGGGCATTTGTGCTTGACCCGAGTGGAAAAGTTTTTGATACATTCGACATGGCCCACACGCGTCGTGCAATCGCAGTGCAAAACCAAATAGGGACTATTGAACTCAAACGGACACTGGCATTGTCTACAAATGGGTTTGGAACTCAATTCCCGCATTGGCGGCGGTTTTGTTTGGACCTCGTTGTCGTCCAAGCACTTTAACATGTTTTCAGAAAAGCGCACATTTTTGGACATGCTGTTGAACCATTGAATGCGCGCCCTCGTCAGGGCAATCATTTCTGGTGACCCCGACTCTTTCACTTCCAACCAAGCATCATAACATTGACGCGCCGACGGGTCCAGCAACACAGTCGCCAATGTATTCAGATAGTTTTTACCGTGTCGCCAAACATCCGCCGCACAGACAGCCGCTTCTTCACGAGACATGTCACGAGACAACTTGTGTTGAACGGCGGACAACGACCATTTTTCGCAATACTGCTTGCATTTCTCCATGATTTCAATCGGGGAAGCAGTTTTGCTAACTTTTAATAATTGATACACGTCCATCATTTGCAAAGACATTATACGGGCATTGTAGATCCGCTATGGTAAAATTTGATTCATTTCCTTGTTTGTCTTGCAGACGTATACTTCGTAAAGAATCTGCACCGGTAACAACAGGCACATGAATTCGTGGACAAACAGCACCCAGCACCATTTCAGCTCTTCGCTCCAGGGGCGTGCAAGTACGGGACGCCATCTCCCCTTCAATACGATGACCAACACAAGGCATTTAATCGATGTTCGTATCGGTTGGTCATAAATATTGACCGAACCCAACCAGCGGACGGACCACAACAGCAAACACCAGCAAAAATATCGATGTGTATTATCTATGTATTGCACTACCACGGTGCAAAGAACAATGCAATGGTGCAATATTTGCACAGTGAAATCATCGTGCGTTCGTGTTCCAATGAAAAACGATATTATAAAGACCAATGTCAGTAGTTGAAACGTGTACTCCTTTCCAAAAAATGTACATATGACCGTTTGCAAAGCAAGTACTTGTTCCCTAAATGGTTCGGGCAAAAATAAGGACAATATTAAAAAAGGCCACCCGATTGCCCATCTCATCGTGCTTTCGTATTTGAGTGATTTATAGGCAATTTAGACATTTCGGATTGGATGTATTCGTTTATGTTTTTTAACTTTACATAACCTTTTTTCATAAACAACTTATCTTGGTGTTTTAAAATAACACCGACCGCCTGTTCGTTTTTCTCAATATTTTGTTTACTTCGCCAAGTTTCAATATCAATCATGATCTCCTCGGAAAAATGAACCAAGTACCAGAAGTGATACAATACGCGTTTGAAACGCTTGTGAACGGTTACGCAGTCCACCTTTCGATTGTTGATAACCAATAGTATGCCCTGGGTTGCATTCAACTTGAGACCAGAAATAAAGCAACTTGAACCGTCGGGAACGGCATCAAATTGCTCCAGCCCACGGGCAGAAACCAACAGATGCAGTAGTTTGTTATTGGAAAGATGGTCAAATATTTTTGTACACAATTCGTGGCGCATGGTGTGAAATTGTTTGACTTGTTCAATCATCAGTGTCGTCTCTTCGCCAATGGTGTCGTTCGAGATTGAATGGTCTATTTTTTCGATATAACCCTTGTGATAAAAACTTTCAACGAAAAATGTAAATATATTTTCAAACGATTCAAAGTTTTGCATACCTACAAAACACAAATTAAGTTATACTCGGTAAACAAAAATCCCAAAATAGAGGAACGATCTTAAATGTGTATTAAGAAGCGACAACAAATGCCCACACAATACCAACAACAACAAAACGTGGACGTGGCACGACAAAAAAACGACCTAATGTACCACATTTTGGTCAATACGGAAGCCACTACATTGGACGACGTGTGCCAATCCATCGTCGACAATGTCCACAACAGTTACAAAGAAAAATCAGTGCGACTTAAAAATATGCTACGCAAAGCCAATCAATCGGACGACCGCGTTGCAAAACACGCATTGATTTTTTTTGCTTTATACCAAGAACCATCGACGAACGCGTTTTTCTTGAACGCCAACGCACCACGTGTCCCCCCACAAAAGTTCACCTCATTCGTGCAAACCGAACTTCCACCTCTAATTGAAAAATTAATGAATGGCGCATACACTTCGCTAAGAGCTTTTGTAGAAGATGCCCGATGGACATACGTAACTCTATAACCTATAAAAGTAATGCTTATTTACGTGACATGCAACGAACATTATGGTTCATTCTTTTTGTGACCGTTCTACTATTCGAGTTGTACACTGAACAACAATACATCTTTATTTATTATACCATATGGACGTTCACACTCGAAACTCTCTATTTTGGGCTTTTTCTATTCCCCAATTCCATTCAAAAACATCTGTTCGAAACCATTTTTGCACCGTCCATCGTTGTCTTTGTGGGATTTTGGATAATGATTGCCCCTATGTGCAGCGAAATACCCAATAACATGCTGTTTGTCATTGTCACGCACGGATTAAATGCAATCGCAATGGTTTCGGAAATGAAAAATATATCACTGCGTTCAATATGGAAACCCATTGCATACACAATTGCGTACAATTTGTTCCTCGTTGTATACGTAGGTGCTGGTGGACGTTCGATTTCCGGCAAATTACCCTATTGGTACGCCCAATACGATAAACCCATCGGGTGGGTTTTTGCCGTTGTCTCAGTCATATCCGTGTCCATCGTTCATATCGTGTCGGCCATTTACATGTGGCCACAAAAACACCAAACCTTGGCGGTACTGTTGGTCACTCCTGTCACACCTTTTTGCACAGAGTGCTTGCCAACGACAGTCGTATGGTGTAAGAAAACCAGGGTGGACCAATGAACGGTGGCTGCAGCTTTTTAGAGCATCATTTGTGTTTTATAAGAATCAATATGTACGGAAACTGTTAAATAAATTGCAGTGGTCTATTTGTAAAATCAACAGAATCCTCCACACTAACTAATTCTTTGACCCCCACAGTAAACGAATCTTTTATACCACTCCCAAAATCACCATTGCTATAACCCTTGTTGTTATTCGTACAACAAATCAAATCATAAAAACATTTTAAAATTGTATACAAAATAGAAAAGGGCAACAAAAATAATGCACAGATACACCGGCATAAAATCACACATATATTTTCACCGAAACTACTCATACTATCACTAACATACCCCTATTAAATACTGTCGAAATGATGTTTGGGTTTCAAACTTCCCTAAACAATATATCGTATAGTATCGATGATGTATTTCTCATTTTTTGAGGAAGTTTGAATCTGAAACACACGCACTGGGTCAGCTTGCGTGACGGAACACACTGTCAATGATTTGTTTTGGGACGTAATGTCCATGCCGATTTTGGCAATCAACAAGTTTAATTCCTCAAAAGATAATGGAATTTGGTCCAGTATACTGGGGACAAAAGCTGCCCGTGTATCTCGCACAAAAGAATAACGACGAGTCTTAGACGTCAATTCCTGCCATTCAATTGTTGTTCCAGGTTGTGCAAGTTCCAAAGGGTCGGGATCCAACACTCGAGTGTCGGCCGTTTGATTTTCCTTCATTTCGCTCTGTTTGGCTTTTTTGGTGCCAAATTTGGCAAGCATTTTGCGCACTTCTTCGCGTTGGTCGTCAGAAAGTTCCAAATGAGTCTCCGACATAATACTTAAATACCGTGTGTATTTATACTCTCAACAGTAGAATTACACTATAAATAACAATTGTTTTTACTAAAAATAATGTCTCGTCTTAACAAAAAATCAAACATCCCCATCATTGAAGAAGAAACCTTTTTCACCGAGCCAAACAAAGAAGTTGAAGAATACAAACCACAACACCCCACCATTGCTTTTATCGAACAAGCCGTCTCGGAAAACAAAAAAGCAGACCATTTAGAAGATTACGTAGAAGTTAAACCTTTTGAATAAATAAATTATCCCTTATAAATACAACTTGCCACTAATTGTACCCTCTGATATAATAGCACCCTCCGCGTGAATACTTTTTGCCGTGACATTTTCCATCTTTGTCGTATTTGCTGTGATAGTAAGTTCGTTGCCATCGTATTCCCACCATGTACCTTGGCCGTTAGTTCCATTAGTTCCGTTAATTCCGTTAGTTCCGTTAATTCCGTTGGTTCCGTTAGTTCCGGGCGGGCCAGTGTTGCCAGTATCACCTTTTACGCCGGGTGAGCCAGTGTCACCTTTTACGCCGGATGAGCCACTTACGCCGGGTGAGCCAGTGTCACCTTTTACGCCGGATGGGCCAGTGTCCCCTTTTACGCCGGATGGGCCAGTGTTGCCAGTGTCACCTTTTACGCCTGGTGGGCCAGTGTTGCCAGTGTCACCTTTTACGCCGGATGGGCCAGTGTCCCCTTTTACGCCGGATGGACCAGTGTCACCTTTTACGCCGGGTGCACCAGTGTCACCTTTTACGCCTGGTGGGCCATTTACGCCGGGTGGGCCGACATCGCCCTTCAACGAGTTTTTTATTGGCGCTCCGTGAAACAACATGTTTGCAAGTACGTCAACTGACCTGGATTCAACATCTCCGTGAACAACCAGTTTGGCGCTCGGACCCGTTTTTAACAGACGAGACCTCCCGAGATTTATTTGACCAATTGTTACAACTTGAGCATTAATATGCAACGTTTTCGTTTCGGAATTAAATGTCCACCAAGACGTGTCGTTATTACTTTGAATGTTAATTAATTGTCTGTGCGTCTGATGCGGTTCCGGTTTGACAAACAAGTAAGATATCAGCGATATACATATAATGTGCAAACCCAATGAAACATAGAATGTCCAATTGTACGTTGTATTTTTCCACCTTGGTTTTCGCGGTGACATTGTATTTTCGTCCCGTCTTTTTATAGTACCCATTCACTTATTCTTTTTTTGGCATTGTAATAATATTTCCGCCCGTGTTCGTCGGTGTGTATTTCCTGCATCACAATATTATTTACTTCTACATTGGGTGTTGCTTTGTGTTCCTCTAATATTTCTTTCCGGCGTTGCACATCTTGTGGTACAGTGTCGCAACATGTTGTGTAGCACGTGTCAATGCATTGTTCAAGTCCCAATTTGATTATTTTCATTGAGCTCAATACTGATATGAGCAGTGTTAGCACGGTCGACAACTGGGTTATAAAACTCAATTTAACGTCAGTGATGTAAGAAAGGACGCTTTCTGACGTGGTCAACTTGAACACCACGTGGTGAAACCCATTGGTGTCCGAGTTGTCGGTAATTTGTACATCTCTGAAATTCATCTTGATACCATACGACGATGTATTGGAGGGAATATCGTGAAATTTCGAACGCGTTAGACCTAATGTAATTATCGTAGGATTTAAATGCGTACCAGATAACGGTGCGTCTGATTTTAAGACGGTATTGATTTTTTTTTGCGTGTTCATCCACTTGGTAGAAAAGGAAGTAAGTACGGCCCATTGTTGGTTGTCCGGAACTTTCAATTCTATCAGATTGTTTCCCGAGATATCTTTATCCACGAAACACGAAATGTTCACGAGACAACTACTTTCAAAAGATGTAATGTCGTCTTCACACGACATTTTCGTCGACATGGTCATGTTGTCGCACGACGAAACACCATTTGCGTAAAAGGAGCGGTATTCGAAATACAAATGGTTGAAGTCTCGTTCAATACGTACGGTATCCACTGGTACCAAAGACGTATTCACAGACGTGTTGTCGTCCGTGAATACAAAAACTGAAATTCCTGCGACAATCAAGGGTATGCTCAAACTCAAGACGGCTCCCAATCTTGTTTCCAACACTCGTCGTGCATGTGTATCCTCTATTGGGTGTTCACCCGAAAAAAACAAGTCTAAATATTTCAAACTTGTCGGGCAACACCGATGTATGGCGACAAATAGCAGGACAGAAGCGCCCAGCGCCAAGTAAACAATATAATTGCCCCAGCTTTGTGTTTCAACACTCTGGGTGTCGTAAATTGTAACGTTGGACACAAATTCAAACGTGTCGCTTGTGGTGGATGTTCCAAGCAGATGACAATTTTTGCACGGATGACATTCCGTTTGTTTCGGGATTGGTTGAGAATATCCAATGGGGCATAGAGAACAACCGATTCCATTTGAATAAAACCCTGGTTCACAGTCGGTGCAAATATCGTCCACTGGTCTTTGTGCACCCGTGCACGATTTTGAAATTTCGACACATTCCGATATGGAGGTGGAACCAATGCCGGATGTCTGCAGGGGCTCGATACATTTTGTACAAGACGTGGAACCCAATGCTGAAGCATACGAGTTTTGAGGACATTGGGTACAAGACGAGGAACGGACGTTGGGTTGAAACGTCCCCTGTGGACATGTCACTGGAAACTGCATCGATATGGTGGGACACATGTGGCCCGTGGGACAATCCAAACACGCCTCTTGGACACTTGTTGCGCCCTGTACAGTCCCGTATGTTCCTATCGGACATGTTCGGTCGCAAAAGCTTTGACCCGACAACGTTTGAAACGAACCACCCGTACAGTCTACACAAGCCGAAGAAAGTTCGGTGTTGCCTGTCGTTTCCCCGTATTTACCCGCGGGGCATGGTGTTTTTGAACCGTCACCCGTGCAGTAATGTCCCACCGGACACGTCGCATTGGAGGTGCCGTCGCAAACACTGCCTTTCGTACACTCTTTGCAAATATTGTTTGCCAGAAATTGTACAGATGGACAAGTGGGTATATTGATAACACAATCATCCAAACTATCGTGTTTGCTCTCTGTGATCGTATCGATTATAATTTTTTCATCGGGGCATCCTTTACATTTACGTTGGCCTGGTTCGTCTTGGTACGTGTTGGAAGAACAAACACTGCACCCCCCCGCGTTGGAAACCCCCGTCCTGTCCGAATGTCGACCTTGGGGGCATTTCAGACAGTTTACAGCCGAATCAATGGGTGTAATCTCGGAATACGTACCCATAGGACATGGGAATGACGTGGCCGATTGTGTGGCGCCGTGGGGGCAATAATAGCCGGGAATGTCGCAGGAAGCGCATTGGAAATTGTTGTTGACATACGTTCCACTGGCACATGCTGCATGACACGTGCTACTGGCCGCGACGCAATATTTTTCGACACAGTCGAACAAACCACATTGACACGTCGCATCATTGGGAACCAAACCATTTTTATTGTAACAGTTGGGAGTGTGGGAACAAGTTGAACCAGAGCATTGCAACCCGGTTGTAGGGGTGCAGTCCGTCGTGCCACACTTGCATATTTGGTCATTTTCCACAGTACAATCGGGCGGGTGTGAACAAGTCGAACCAGAGCACACTAGTCCATTGTCGTTTGTGCAAATCTCGTTTCCACACACACAATCGTGTTGGTTGACGCCCACGGAACACACTGGTGCATCGTGTTTGCAAATGCACTGGAATGTGTCGGAACATTGGTTGGAATTTTGCGAATCGTAGAAATACAGTTGGCCATCTTTGTAAATGCAACCCGTTGGGATTGTGGTGGACATCGCGATCGAAATTGCGGTCGTATCGGCCAAGTTTAATGCTGTCGCTTGGGTTTCGCACATTGTTTTCGAAGTGATGGACGAACCCGAGGAAGACGACGTACACGTCTGTTCTGTTTGGATATGGTAAACCACGTCCGCACATGCATGGTATAGGAACAGTAGTACAAGTAACATTTGTCTAATCTCTCAACTTTAAATAGTGGATAGTGAATTTGTTGGTTCCCCTCGAAAAATTGACTATAAATGTGTTCAATTTTTTGTTACAATGAATTTGAAATTATATTATGCTAGCATTGTAATATTGTTATGCTTGGGTCTACTCTCCAAGTGGATTTGCATCGGGATTGTGGGGGTTGCTTGGGCTTTTCAAATCGTCCATTTATATTGTACCTACAAAGATTTGGCCAGAGCCAAATATGCCGCCGTCGCAGAGCGGTTCACTCGTAAATACTATTCCAAATCTGGTATTTCTATTTTGAAACCACTGAATGGGTTAATCCCAACCTTGGAAGATAATTTGGAAAGCTTCTTTGCATTGGAATACCCTTTGTTTGAATTAATCATTTGTGTTGCGGAAGAAAATGACCCGGCACTGGAGATTGTCAAAAAACTGCAGAAACAATACCCCGAAACGCAGGTAGTCCTTTCGATTGGTATCGAAGATTGTGGACAAAATCCCAAACTACGCAACTTGGCGACGGCCCGACCCAAATATGATTTAATGTGGATTGCCGATGCAAACATCGTTGCTTCGGATTGTGCTCTGCAAGACATGGTAGATAAGTGTGTCGATGGTGCGCGGCTCGTACATCAAATTCCGTGGGGGGTAGCGGGCCCCACTGTCGAACAAACCACAGGCGCTTTGTCACTGGGTTCCGTCTTGGACAGGTGGTACTTTGCGACATCCCACGGTCGGCCATACACCGTCATTAACAATTTGTTTTGTTCATGCGTGAATGGTATGAGTATTATGGTTTCCAAACCACATTTAGATAAACTCGGTGGTCTAAATGCGTTTTGCAAACACATTGCCGAAGATTCAATCATGGGTTCTCGATTCGATGCCGAGGGTTACGAAGTGGCCATGTCCAAATTTGTTGCCGTACAAAATCTTAGCGTGTTTGACATTTCCCAATATATCGAGAGACGAGTCCGATGGACACGGCTGCGCATCCAAACGTCCAAAACGACGTTGCTGGCACCGTTTGAACTGATTGTGGATAGTCATTTGTTTTCCTGGATGGCTTTGATTGCGTTGACCCGCAAGACATTGCCTGTTGCAATGGCCATCGTCCATCCTTTCGCATGGTTGTTGGTGGACGCGTTGGTCTTTTTGTTGATGGATCGTGCCGTGGGACTTCCCGGGAAATGGCAGGACAATTCCAAAAACAATTTCTTCTTTGATTGGGGGCGCATTTCGGACAAACGCCGCGGCGTATACTTTTACATGATTAACATGCTTCAACACTACGTGTTGTGGGTGTTTCGGGAATTTATTGGCTTGTACATAAGAATGAAAGCCTTGCAAAATATTGACACCGTAGAATGGGGAGGGGCTCAATACACATTAACAAAAAAAGATTAAGCTCTTCCTTTAAATATACGTTTAAACGTCGGATGCCGTGGGACCCCGTTCTTGGTAATCTCGAAATAACCAAATGTGATCAGTTGCCCCATTCTTGGTGGATTCTTTCTGTCCGCGTCCGTTAGACCACTGCCCACTTTGAACATTTTCCCTCTGTACTCACAGACAAGCGACCCACACATGCCCACATATTTACCTCGACCATCCTCGTACCCAATCACAACACATTCGTCGTCGTGCATCTGCTTGACTTTTAGTAACGTGGAAGAACGCTTTGATTCGTACATTGAATGGGGTTTGCGCAACATCAGTCCTTCGCCACCCAAAGCCACGACCTCCACCAAACGTCGTTCCAACTCTTTCGCGTTGGAAATTTGCGATTGCTCACACACGGTCATGTGTTTGCAATCGAGCGTTTGCAGATACGCATGGCGACTTTCGAAGTCGCCGTCCATTTTTGGTGCGTCAAACACGTGGTAGTGCACCACGAGCCAGTCTTCGTACGAAGCCCCGCGGGTTCGAACAATGCCCGACGCGGAATTAAAATTACCGCGGCCGCAAAACAATTCGCCGTCGAGAACGCGTTCAGGAAAATCGGCAGTAAATTCCGCTGGCACGTCGAACGGATTACCACTGCGGGACCAAAACTGATGCCCGTCCCAGACCGCACGCAATCCGTCCAGCTTTTCAGAGACCCACCAACCGTCAATGTTTTGTTCTTTGTAGTTTTTGGCCAACATGGGGACGAACGTTTCGTCCGGGCCCGTAAAACGCTTGACGCACCAAGCTTCGTCCACTATGTCAAGGCCCAACGCGCGTGCCTGGATTACTTTTGTGTTCGATTCGTCCACGGTGGCCAAGTCTGGTACAACGAGATGCGTGGTGGTTTTTGTAATGTTTTTACGGACTCCTGCGCCGTGTTGGCGTAAATCCAGTTCAAAATGTTGTTTGTTTTTGGAAAACTTGCCCGAACAACAAAAAATCATAACTCCATCAAGAATGTATATGTAAATATCTTTATTTTTAATATTTAAAATAGGATTCTAAATATTTCTATTCTAAAAAACGTCAACCATGACCAAGATTACAAAACGCGACTTACGCAACCAACGAAGACAGACGCGTGCACTGCGATTAAAAGTGGCCGATTGTGAGCGAGACCGGGTTGAGATGAAGAAGAAGCTGTCGGCTATGACCTACATGCACCTAAAACAACTAAATCAGTTGAAATCAAGAAACAATGTTTTAGAACAGAATATACGCCAAATGAAACAACAAGAACAACAACAACATCGGGTCCAACCTAAAAAGAAAAAACCACTGCCGACTGCGGCCAATTTAGACTGTGCGAAAGCCATGCTTGCCCTAAGTCTACAGGTTTGTCGAACCTGTTTAGGTACGAAGACAATGTTAAAAACCAAAAGGAATATTCGTTACAGTGTTGAGTGTAAATCATGTAAACATTTGCAATAAATACAAAAAATAGAAGTATAAACCAATTGCTCTTTTTGTTTATAAATGAGCGATTGGGATTTACCCGACGATGGAGAAATTAATAGTGACTCCGATGACATCACCTTGAAACCTAAAATGTTACCCTTCTTCAAAGCGAAGAAATCGTCCAAGGCAACGCCGCCACCGTCAAAGACGCCGCCACCATTTAATACTGTTTTCGAATGCGTGTGTCCCCATAAAGAATGGGAAATCATTCAAATTCAACCAGTGGACGGCAACGCACCGAAAGACGTGAGGTATGAACTGGTAAACGACGGTAAATATTTCAAATTACAGGTGGTCTTGTCCCCGGCAGAAGTACAGTGCTACTGGTTGTGTACGGAAAAGGAGACAGGTGTATTTGATGCTTGGAACTACACGTGTGAACGCGTTATTTTTGGCAGTCGATTTTTCAATCCGTACACCGGCGAATCGGACGACGGCATATTTGGTCCAAACGTGTACGGTGACATTGTGTTTGGCCATAAGTGGGAATTTGTAGCACCTAGATTTAAACAGCATATACAAATGTTATAATTTTTTCGATAATCTTAATAGTTGTACAGTGGACATTTTTTTCTGGTTGTAAATGGGTATAATTTCTGAATGTCTGTGTTCCAGGTATTGGAAAATGTCCATCATTTCTTTGGCTTCCTGTGCATCGTAATCTTTGCCGGCGAATTCGCTTCTTTTTATGAAAATTTTAAACGCGATCAGAGAGGGTAGAATATCGTCAGTTTGGACGCCACGCCAATATTGAATGTGTTTCCGGTACGTGGGTGCACCATAATCTATTTCGGCTAATTTCTCGCTGGTCCTTTTGGGTTTTTTGATTGACAAATTGGCAATGGCGGGGTGTGTGAGCGCCAGGTACAGCATGTGTGCCGTTTGGTGGTCATTTTGTTTGTGCGCCGTCGCCATAACGTCCAAGAAAAAACGAAAACTTTTTTCGATGTGTCTCTTGTTTACTTTCTTGTCGTCTCTAGTGATGATCAAACGTATGGTGTGCAGGACGCCAGCGTCCAACCGGTCTTGCATGTTGTTTTTAAAAAACTCGGCGCAAAGGCCCTTGGACGATTCGCGGCATTTGTAGACAACGTCGTAGAGCCTGTCGTCGTAGTCGGAGTGAAAAAGATTGCAAAAAATGCGTTTCGTCCAATGCGCGGGTGGACCCGCCATGCCATTCAAAAATAGATTTAGTCCGTCGTCCGATAATGTGCGTTTTCGCATCTAATATTTTTAAATACATATTTAAATAGGCTATTCTAAAATAATGAACATGGAAGTTGGCCAACGCGTTTATGTTCAGAAGGACGAACTTGTATTTCACAAGTGGTACGAAGCGCACATCGTAGAAATACGCAGGCAAAAACGACCAGCAGTACAAGGGAACCCTTTTTGGTGCGTGTACGATATTCTGACGGGATGTTCAAAGTTACCCGTGGAATATGTTGTCAGGTATTCTAACGACACGACTCAAGTGGTCCCACTCGACCGTATTTTAGAACGCGATTAAAAATATATTTGATTTAATTTACTGTACCTGGGAGGTGCTCTCGACGCGTTTATTTCATTATGGTTCTTTAGTGCTCATGTGGGTTAGTTGTATATAAAGCGACAACAGAAATAATAAAATGTTAGCGTCCATTGTATTCATAATTATTATAATTGTCATGATAGTCTTATGTATAGTATCTAAATGTTTCGAAAATTCTTACATGGCACGTGTGAGACGCATCCCAGATCAACTAGATAGTAACACGTTAGATTTCGATATTCCTTCAACTTAATGTTTGAACCCAGTCCACAGGGCCTACAAACTTTGACGACAACTCGTCTTGGTCAGGGCAGCGCGTTCGTTTAACCTTTTGACAGACACGCGTCAAATCTTCGAGCGGTATCAACCCACGACGATAAGGGACAATAGACATCACGAGAGGTGGCGCGTGTCTTAAATCCAATAAATTTTTAAATAACAATATACTTATATTATGTTTTTTTTTGATTGTAATGGTACGCTTTGACCAGTTGTTTTTTTGTATGATTATCACGTTGTCGGTGACCACGTTTATATTGCATTGGCACACGCCTGTCGATAAACAGAAGCATGTGCATTTACGTACCTCTGTGAAAAAATGTGAGTTGGATGCAACGTGTGATACGCTTGAAACATGTCACCATAATATGTGTGTACATTTTTGGCCCATGTCTGCAGCAAAAACGCGTGCCTGTCATTCGGGTTGCGAGATAGACGTTCGATTGTCTGAAGATCATTTCAATCTGAAAAATATCACCGACGTAAAACCCTTTGAAGGGACTTCGAAGGATACTTGTGTGATTTCGTACCGTGTTGTGGGTACAACGCCAGGACTTTCGGTGTCCGAATACGAGAGGCGGAAGAGTGGGTCTGTTCGGAGGACGGAACGCCTGGACGATGTAAACGTTGCGCTTTGTACAAAATTGAAAAGTAGTGAAATTGGAAATAATCCAGTTGACCAAGCCGTTGCACATTATAGTGATGTTACTCCAAAAATGGATATTCCCAATGATGGTAAAGGTTATAAAAACATAACACAAAAACATGAGCAGAAAACTGTCCACAATATAGACCAAATAACCATCAAAAACAACATGGGATTTAATCGCGACGAACCCTGCGACCTTCCTTGTCACTATACGACAGGTGGTGGTCCAGTAGATGCCACTGTGTATGAACTCAGAGGTCGACGTGCACCGCCTTCAGGAATCTCTGTGTACATGCAGATGGAAGGCGAGCACTACTACCCCATCGACACCACAGGCTGGACTGTTGAAAATACGTATCGGTGGTCCTCGCCACTTTTAAAGCCGTATTTTGAATGGGTTCATTACCACGGTGAAACAGACATCCAATCGAAACGTGTTGCTCAGGACGCCATCGACGGTGTGTCATTTTTGGCGCATAATTGTGGCAGCAGAAATAACCGAGAGCAAGTCGTCAAGGATTTGATTCAACAGGTTCGAGTCGATGCAATGTCTTCGTGTTTGCATAATCACGACAAACCACCGGAGGACAAGAATTTGCCCTGGATTCAAAACAAAATAAAGTTACTCCGCGCCTATAAATTCCACGCCGCGTTTGAAAACGGCAATGTCCGTGATTATGTAACCGAAAAGGTGTACACAGCATTGGCGGCAGGTACTGTACCCATATACATGGGTGCACCAAATATTGACCAGTTTGTTCCCAAGGGTTCCATTATCCGAGTGGACTCGTTTGAAGATACGGCAGCACTCGGCAAACATATTCAGGAATGTTTGACAAATGAAACGTTGTACCAGAGTTATCATGACTGGCGAGACCGACCGTTAAACTCTGAATTTGTAGAAAAATTTGCGTTTACCAATGTGACGACGGAATGCCGTACATGTCGATGGGTATACGCCCATAAACATGGTCTACCATGGGACAAAAAATCTCAAACGGTTGTCCGTGAAATGCCAGAGATAAAAACAGAAGTTCCATTGCCTTCGAAAACAGAAGTCCCGTTGCCTTCGTTGCGTCATGTAGACCCATTTATCGGTACCGCAACGACGGGTCACACGACACCAGGTGCCAAAGCTCCCTTTGGAATGATGTATATGGTTCCCGTCAATTCGTACGATCCAATGGGTTCCAAATGGTGGGAATATACCGCCGGATATCAATATTCAGATAAAACGTTTTCAGGCATTGCACATACCGCGCTAACGGGTACTGGCATACCGGGTCTACTTGACGTTAAAATTAGCCCGTTTCAAAAATCGCGCGATAAAAGCAACGAAATAGCCCATCCAGGTTATTATTCGGCCACGGTGGATGGTGTTAACATTGCGGTGATTGCTGGAAACCGTTTTGGTATCCATCGTTACACTGGTACGTCGCATTTATTTCTCAAAAGCAAAGGCTGTGTTTCTACGAACGCAAAGAACGCAATCACTGGTTCGTGCAGTGCTTATTTCAATGAAAAGTGGGAAAAGCAAAAATATCCATATTCAGTGCATTTTTATATTGAACTGCCTTCTGGTTGTACATACGAACAACAAACAATGACATGTCCTGGCAAGAATATTGAAATGAAAATTGCCATCTCGTATGTGGACCAGAACGGCGCAAAAGCCAACTTTAAAGATGAAAACACCGACTGGAAATCACTGCACAAAAAAACCAGCACCGAGTGGGCAAGTACAATGGACAAAATCCAAGTCCACGGTTGGCACTCCGAGAAACAACGGAAAATATTCTCGTCCGCCTTGTACCGAACATTGCTGTCGCCATACACACACAACGATGCCGATGGACGCATACGGGGTCCAGACGGCGCCATTCACACGGTTGATTTTACATATTATACGTTCCTATCCACATGGGACACATATCGTGCATGGTCCTCTGTGATTCGCCTTGTCCGCCCTGATGTATTGACAGACATTGCCAAAACATCGGTATTCCATTACAAGACAATGGGAATTATGCCCCGCTGGACTGTGGCGGGACTCGACATCCAAATGATGCCGGGTGTCCCATCGATGAATGTAGCGTTTCAAGCGTGGCGTTGGGGTCTGACAGACAGCCAGTTGACCAAAGACATTTACGAGGCCATGGTTGGTACATTGGAATCCAAAACCAAGTACAAAGAAGGTCATTTGGATGCGTTTGTCGAAAAGGGCGTTGTGCCCTGTGGCGACAAATTCCAAGAAACGGTGTCCCAATCATTGGAATTGGGATTAAACGCGCGTTGTGCCGCCGAACTTGCCGCACATCTGCACGATTCGAAAGAGTCCAAATGGCGCCATCTTTCTTTGGCGTATCGTCGGCATTACGATCCCGACACAAAATATTTAGTGGGCGTTAACGGTGCAAACTTTTGTAAGCCATCTTCTGCGTACAAAGTAGACGCAAATCCCGAATTGTACACAGAAGGAAATGCTATTACGTGGCTGTGGTCCGCCCCGTTTGAAGGGGTCAAGTCCTTACTTGGTCCAGAGTTATTCAAACAAAGGTTGCACGATTTGTTTACGAAATCCGTGGGTGCCGTTTCCAAAAGAGATTACAGTGGTCTCATAGGGGCATACGCCCATGGAAACGAACCGACGCATCACGTGCCGTTTTGGTTTAAACAAAACGGGGACGAAGCTACGACGAATAAATATGTTCACCAGATACTGGATACTTTGTACTTTGATACACCTGATGGGTTGCCAGGCAACGACGACGCGGGTCAGATATCTGCCTGGTATGTACTCGCTACCATGGGTATATATCCGGTGGACCCACTGGCGAAGGAATTTCAAACACACGAACCACGTGTTCAGTACGCTGTTTTGAACGAACCGTCTGGTCTCCGACATACATTAACACCGACCTCAAAAAAAGAGCATCACGTCGTCAAGTATACGATTCCAGACAGTTTGAAACCGTACGTGACAAACCACCCAGAAGGGGGTCTTTTTGTCAAGACGGGCGACATTCCTGAAATGTGGATACGAGATTCGGTGGCACAAGTGTGGCCGTATCGAGATTCGCATCCCGGCATGATTGCTGAAGTATTGTACAGGCAGTCGGAATTTATTTTACACGACGTGTATGCCAATTCGTACAATTTAAAGTGGCAAGTGTCCGACAAACTAAATCGCCATATGCAAACGTTGGGTCGGGGCGAATGGGTGGGTACACGTAATTACGAATTGGATTCTGGGTGTTATTTTTTGAGATTGTTGTATCATGCGTGGAAAAAACATCACCTTGAAATTAAAACATTTCGCCCGTCCGTTGAGTTGTTGGTGGAAACATGGCAAGTGGAGCAATATCACGAAGAGCAATCGCCGTACAGGTATCCAGAATTAAAAAGAAACGGTCTGGGTACTCCAGTGAAGTGGACTGGGATGACGTGGACTGGATTTCGTCCCTCCGACGACCCATGTACGTATGGATACCACGTACCTGACAATTTGTTTGCTGCAAAAGCGTTGGAATATGTCTCTGAAATGTTTCCACACATAAAAGAAGCTAAGACACTGCGGCAACAGATTTTAACGGGGGTCCAAGAGCATGGGACGTGGACGGGCTCGGGTGGTAAGAAGCGATATTGTTATGAAGTAGATGGCCTTGGTGGGTGCAATAAAATGGACGATGCCAATGTGCCGTCGTTGTTGTCGATTCCTTACCTCGACCCAGAAGGTTACAATCATGTGATTTGGCAAAATACGTACGAATGGATATGGTCGTCGAAGAATCCTTACTTTTACAAAGGTACGGCAGCGGCTGGCATTGGTTCGCCCCACACACCGGCACAATACATATGGCCCATGTCGTTGGTGATGCGTGGCCTGGTGGACACGACTGTCGCGGAAGAAATGCGGAAACAAATAGAGAAAACAAAAGTACGCGGGAAATTGCACGAGTCGTTTCACAAGGATGACCCTAAGCGTTTGACGCGGGAAGACTTTAGTTGGCCGAACGAGTTGTATAAAGAATTAAATATTTAATTTCTCTTCACTATTCACACAGAGTCTATTTTTGCTTAAAGCCTTTACCATTCCATTCTTTATAACGAGTGTTGGCAATCTTCGTATCGTTGAATTCGATGTAACATCTGGAATTACATTGTTCCCTGCTCAGTTGGATAACACCCATATCTGTATTAAATATTCCTTCGTGTATATTCTCTGTCTCGATGGCATCATTCAAAATCTCGTACAATTGATTTGTGGGGTGCGTTCGCCACGGTGGTCCATGCCGCTCAAACGACGTGCCGATTTGCAGCATTTTATCGATAGCTTTCTTCATAAAAGGACTATTTGGAACAACGGCGAGGTAAGCTTGCATAATATGACGCCCAGAAGCCAATACACTGAAGAATTGCGTAGTTGGACGAATAACATCTTTTAATGGAACCAATGGCTGTAAATCAATGTCCGCATATATGCCACCATTCTTGTAGAGATAACAGTAACGGAAAAAGTCCACCTTATATTTGTATTCTTTTAACTTGTCAAAAAGTTCGATATGTGCAGGGGGATAGTTTGTCTCCAAGAAATTCCTTATATCGTCATCATTGAAAAAGACATAGTCAAACTGGGGATTGAGTTCAACCCAAGCCTTTTTTCACCCACGTAGGGATAGGAGGACGCATTGTTTGTATAATGGTAGCAGGAATACCACCTCCAACGAGCGTTTCCCTGCCGTATAACATCATGTGTTGTTCAAAATATTCCGGGTCGGTTTTTGCCAAATTTGGGACATTTGAGAGCTTTTCAATGTATGTAAATTGTCTTTTTTCATTCCAAAGAGGCCATCCATTTTGTACGCGCCTCGATGTTTCCTCTTCTGAATATTGACGGTCAACCCCTTCAATAATTGACTTTGTCTTCGTCATAATTTGTTGAATCGAGCCAAATGTCGAGGCATGCCATCCATAGCCATATTTTTTTCCCTGATGTTGACGCAATTTGTTCCAGTCTGTCGCCGCCTTAAACATTGAACCTTTTCCAACAAGAAGAGTTGACCAATCACTCGCCCAATGTTGCTTCCAATGGAATGAATATTTATAAACAGGAGTGTTGACATGTACGGGCAAGACGTCTGGATTCTGTGCTATCGTTTTCAATGTGGCCGCCGACGCAATTTCATCCGCGTCTGAAAATATTATAATGTCATCTCTTTCTATGATACTGTTCATAACATTGCCTATAAACGTACGATGGTGTTTTTCGCATTTCCAACTGCCCGTCTGACAATCTTTTACATTAGAAGGTGGTTCAATCACATGGTATCGAATTTTAGACTCGTATTTTGAAAATATATCTGGGTTTCTGTTGGCAAAATAAAAAGGTTTTTTTGTCCCCTGTTGTGTGTATTCGCTTTCAAAAACGTGAAATTCGTCAACAAAATCCCAACCTTCCTCAAATCTCATTTTCCAAACTGCTTCTTCGTGACTAACGTGAAATACATCTAACCATTTTTGGGTTCGCACACGTGTTGCTTCTTCGTTACTAACGTGAAATACATCTAACGATGTGTTAGTTTGCTGAGGTCTTAATTTATCTTCGTACCACTTCTCTTTATATTTTTTATAGGTGATAATATCAACAGATAGCGTAGAAAACGTTTGTATCAACTTTTCCATCCATATATCATGGCGTTTGAGATTAAACCCGGCCAAATGTATGTCTGTATATTTCTCAGATGAATGCAAAGAATTTCCAACGTGTAAGCGTCGCAAAGGCCCGGGTGATAATTTCAATTTAAAATTTGATTTTCGCACTATGGCAGATAATATCTGTTGGTCCATCGACCAATGTGCTCCATGGTGACGAATCTGTTGATTACTTTCGAATCCAAATGTTTTCATTGTTTGAACAATATTGTCTTCAAAAGATTTTTCATTATGCCACAACTGTTGAAATAGACTACGCCAATTTTTGACAGACATAGCCACAGAATGCATCGGAAACTGATGTGCACCACAACAATTGCCGTTAAAAATTTCAATATCAGTATCATCACTCATTGCAAAGCGAGACTTATCCATAATCATCATATCCGCATCTGTCGTACTCAATATCGATTCAGGAGGCAAATTTGGCAACATCAGGCTGACAAAGAGTCTTGAAATCTGAGCGACAGGAATAGCGTTATTCCGCCGTGTGACCAATGGTACCACGATAGCGTCCGCTGGCAAAATGTCAGACCATTTTTCTTTTAACAAATCTAAATGCGATTGCTGGTCAGAAACCACGACGATGATAGGAACATACCCCTGATTGTGCCAATTTTTGGCAGTCAAAGCTGCCAAAAAATCATAGTCTGAGTCGCGCGCAGGTGTAACGCCCGTTGTCGTTGAAAACACAACGTAAGGTTTGCTCTTATGACAGTTATTTTTATATTGGGTATCTGATTCTACCATTAAATAATCGCACCATTCGCAAATGTCCTCTGATTTCAATCCATTGTTTTTGACAACTTCGACACCATGTTCGCATTCTTTTTTTTCGGTAGTTGATTTCAAGCGTTGATTGTCGTTGCTTATTATAGTAATGAATGGATACAAATTAATGACATTTGCGATTAGTTCTTTTTGATGAGCATTGGAAGCTGCATGCATAGATAGAAATATTGTCGGTTTTTTTTGCAATGACTTCAACCAATCATACAAAGATGGTATGATCATGGATTCTGCTCCTTCAGTGTCTATTTTAATAAACATTTTTTCGTCTGCTTGCAATTTGTATTCGTGAATTAATTTTGGAAGTGGCAAGCAATCGACCATCACTGTTTTGAAATTCTTAGCCCATGATTGGTGCACTATAGTTGAACCACTTCCTCCGTGCACACGCATTTTTATCTTTGTGGATGAATTTGAAATACATCTCTGGTCCGTGTATACGTCGCAAAAATCGGCATTCAATTTAGCATTGATATTTAGTTCTTCAAAAACCAACGGTTCTGCGTCCATCAAAATAGCTGTTTTTACTCTTTGAATTGCAAATAATCCTGTTACTCCAACCCACTCACCAAAACCGATGTAGATACCATTTTTACGAATTTCTTGATTGAAAACTCTAAAAGTATATGGTTCCCAAAGTCCAGAAGTCACTTTCATCCACCAACTTTTTGTAGCTTTCCCTGGTACAACTGAAACTTCGTTTGTGGAAAGTGGTAGTTTTATGTTTATTGATGACGGATGCTTGCCACTCGTTAAAGGTTTTTTTAACTTTTCTGCGTTTACAGACTTTTGTACGGACGTTGTATACTGTTTGTTTTTGATATTTACAACGTCTGTCTTGTGGCTTACGTCTGACTTGGGAAACGTGACATCTTTTGCTGGTTTTATTTTTATAGACGACGGATGTTTGACATTTGTTACACCAAGAGACAACCATGCAGTGTCGTCGTCACGAAAATAATGGGAGTCACAGTGGTTGACGGGCCACGTATTCCGTTCCTTGTAGTGTTTGGATAATTTGTCGTCCAATGTTGCCCATTGATATCTAATGCCATATTTCAACATCAGCGACTCTAATCTGGACTTTTCTCTTTTTACAGTAGGCATCAACCATTCTATAACAACCAGGTCAATGAATTCAAAAGCACCACACTTGTCTAGACTCTCTATCGCTTGGACTTCTGCTCCCTCAATGTCAATTTTGACTACAATCAAATCATTGTCTTTGGGTTTGATCGTTCTTAAAAACCACGGGCCAATATCATAACCTAATGTTTGGAATCCTTTAGAACTCTTTTGGATTTTTCCAGCGTTTCCATTTCCTCCGACATTCCCAAAATTAACTACTTCGTCTTTATTAAATGCCGCACCATTGATGATGGTTGTATATTTTTTCATTTTAGGCAATAATTCGTCGCCCACTCTACGCATGGTGTCCCCGCTATAATCTCCGTTGTATTTGTTTAATATCACTTTGATATTGTTGGCATTTGCTTCGAATACATAGGCCTCTTTTGTGTGGGGAACGCCAGGCTTAGGAAAGTTGTCGTTCTCTAAAAAGTACTTGCCATATAATGCCAATGTATCACCTTTCCACCCACCAATATCGATAAAGACTTTCCGATGATGTGCTGCACTGTTCTGAGGATAATCATCACTCAGTTGTAGATCTTCACTAGGTGGTTCACAATTGGAATTTAGTTCAACTAACTTACTCCACACTGACTCAGGATGTATTTTAATAGTCCATCTGTTATGCCAGTGATACGCCCAAGCCGCTGGGTAAAAATGTTCTATGTCGAACGGGGCGGGTTCAGTGAAAAAACGGTCACCGCTATTAAAAAAATTTCCAAAACTTTCCATTCCTAACCATTTTTCTACTCGATTTGGTTGGTGAATCGGATCAAATGCACTTGACGGGACCATTACAAGACCGTCACACATCACATCCCGTTTTTCACAACCAAGATGTTTACTAACAATGGTTGGGTGAAAAACATTGTTGTTACACTGCCCAGATGCTTTGATAATTTTAGATACTACTGAGGCATATTGTGGCAATCCCATAATTGCAGTATTGAATTGATTTGTAATAGTGTTTTTCAACACGGGTATTGGACCTTCCCCGCCCCATTTAAATGCAAAACCATATTTCGATTTTTTATGCCATGGATCCATGTCCTTCAAAAACAAAGTATCGGCGTCAAAATAGATTCCACCATAAAACCACAATACCATAAACCGAAACCAATCAGAAGTTGCAACTGGTTGTGATTTGTCTATTTTACATTTTCGGCTGTTGACATACTTGTCTGGTGAATTCTTCAGTTTTTCGTATATATCAGAAAGACTTTTAACCACCAAGTTTGCACGAGATTTGCATTGAAATTTTTCTCGAACTGGTTTGAGTTGCTGTTCAAAGGAAGCAACGCGCGAACTTTCTGTCCACAATATTATAGTTGCATCTTTCTGTAGTCTTAACGCTGATTGGAGACCAATAACAACCATCTTAGGTATGGCACCACCAATGAAAAACGTGTGAAGAAGTTTTGAAACTGTTCGATCTGGTTGAGAACCGGTGTGATTGTCAATAACTTTTTTAGTCAATGGTCCAGTAAAAGAAGGCGACGTTGTGTCATTTAAATCGTCAGTTATTGCTTCTTTAGTAAAGCTTGCATTCTTGGGATAAACTTGCTCACTCGCGTTAAATTCTTCTTCAATATCATTTATTTTATTTGTTGAATTATAATTCTCTTGTACAGATGCGGTTGTTGCATTAGACGTTGAACGCAACAATTTTTGGGTTCGCAAAAAGCCGACTTCATATACGCGCGTCATGTCCCCAGCTATACGAGTCCCATCCCATTTGTTGCGGGCTTCATGAAACAATGTCATTGGTATCGAATGTAAAATTTCAGAATGGCCAAATCCCTTATTGTCCCACATATGGATTTCCAATAAAAATTGATCAAATTTAGAAAACATATCGTCTGCGAGCCATTGTTGAAGGACATCCCACTCGGCATATTCCGTGTCCATCCGAATAATATCCACATGGTCGTTGTTATATCGTTTCATAAGGTCGGCAAGCGTTAATACATCGTAATTTGATTTACCACCATATAATGTAGAGCGGCCCTCGTGTACGCCAGATTTACTGCCTATGCCGATTGGTTCAAAAAGATGATTTTTATGTCTTTTATGTTTTCCAACATTCATTGAAGGGTCCAAAGAATATACATGACATCCTTTTGATATCATATAATCGTCAAATATCCAGTTGCCTGCAATTCCGAACGAATAGACTACACATGGCGGTGATATATTGTCCAAACATATATGCACATCTGGTTCCTTTGAATTTTCACCAATTAAAACCTTCAATTTGTGACATGCTGAACGGTTCACAGTATGCAACAAATTGTGGACCGCATCATAACTATGGTCTATTTTTGGTTGTAAATTGGAAAGTTCTTTTGATTTTTGCTGCTTAATTTCTTCAATATCTTTATCAAAATCAATAGGATGTGTAGGTGCGTCTTGCGATTTTGTTTCATTTTCCTCTGATTCGACTCTCGTTGTATTAGACGTTGAACGCAACATCGTGGTATTTTGTTTCTGCCAATGGACAATGTGCCCATGCTCAACCTTGTCAATATCAACGTGTTTGCCCGATTCTTTCCGAGCCGCAAACAACATCAACACGATGACCACACCAAAAATGACAAAATAACGCTTCATCTTTATTCGTCAATGTCCAATAGTTATACCCAAGTTGGAGTTAAGTCATGGATTTAATCAAATTAGTTTCTGGACCTTGATGCCCATATCGGAAATTCTTTCTGATTTGGCGGGTACGTGTCGTCAGGAATGACAATGGACCCCACTATTTTACGAATTACACTTGAAACGCTTTGGTCGTGGCGATTATCTTTAAAGCCAGTGTGCCTGGTGTGTGGATTGTATTCGTCTGTAAACATCAGTGCGTCCTCTTCCAATGCTTTATTGATTAAATTCAACCATTCCCGAAGATGGGGTCCTTTTTGAAGAATAAGAACTCCACCAACATGTTGACCTGACGTCCTTATTCGGTCGTTGGCAGATATATTAAAGTACTTGAAAATGTGTTCTGTGGTCCAAGTGTGTTCTTGGTGACCCGGCATATTGAATGAAATAATATCCATATCCGACGCTTCCAACATGTCTATATATTCGTCGAATCGTTCTTTTCCGTGTTGGTTGATGGAACATCCGGCATCTGCGTATACCAAATAATCGCCTGTATTCATCGTTTTTAAAGTCTCTTCTATAATGGCATATTTCCATATCCAATATCCACCTCCTCGGTTTCTGCTTAAAATATTACTATATTTGTCGCGAAACGTTTTCGACAAATCTCCTGGTCCAAACCCGCGCGCACGAATAAACCAGTTAGAATTCTGTGCTTCTTTGACAATGCGTTTTTTTGCCCTTTCATATTTTGAATTCGCGTATGTAATGAAATAAACATTTCTTGGTGCCTTGGGCCTTGGAAATGCCGTCTGGGCCAGTTTTTGTTTTAATGTAGTGATTTTTGAAGACCGAATCATCGGTATATTTCTCATTTTGAAATATGCCTTATCATTATGATGTAAATCGCGTATTTGTTCCAACGCTTTCTCTGGATTGTTGGGGTCATAAAAAATAAATGCTTTTGCATTAAACCATTTCTCCACCGTACCACGGTCGCCATAATAAATTGGGATAGAACCAGCCATGAATGCAGTGACTATTTTTTCAGTAATATACCCCGGAGCCACGGAATTTTCCATGACAAGCGCGAATTTATAGTTTTTATAATATTGCACATTTTTGCCCCAACTTTTTGTCGGAGTTGTCAGTGTTTTGTACTCTACTGTGTATCCACCACACGAACCACCCGCTGTAGGAGTATCTATACTTGCAATTTGTTCAAATGCTTTTTTTCGGTGGGCAACGCAATTGGACGCCATAAATAACAAAAATTCTTTTCCAATTTCAGCAGGACGGACAGACGCTAGTATTTTATCCACCACACCCATTCCAATGGAGGCCGTTGCTACAAAGGCCCAGTCAACTGTCGGTACCGACACTCGTTTACCACCAAAATACACGTCGTTGGGTCTCAGTTTCGAAGTAAAACTTTCGTGATTTTCACCATCAAACCAATATATTATCCCCTTAAAATCGTCAACAGTGTGTGAACACGGACCAAAGTCGTACAACAGTATGTCATCAGCATTTGATTTTCCCGAATAAATCCCGCCATAGGTCACATTTTTGAATGCATAATTGTACAGGGGTTTTGTTTGCCATCCACATGTCCATATAGAGGGCTCCGACTTTATCGTAGCTATATTATTTTGACCCGACTTCAGTTTCTGTAAAGATGGTTTGGGATAAACTTGCGATGTCACTTTAGGGGCTTGAGCGATGGTGTTGGTATGTTTTTTCACATTGTAACCAACTGCTTCCTCTGATTCGACTCTCGTTGTATTAGACGTTGAACGCAACATCGTCGTCTTTTCATTCTGCCAATGGACAATACGCCCATGCTCAACCTTGTCAATATCGACGTGCTTGCCGGATTCTTTTCGAGCCGCAAACAACATCAACACGATGACCACACCAAAAATGACAAAATAACGCTTCATCTTTATTCGTCAATGTCCAATAGTTATACCCAAGTCGGACAAAATGGTCATGGATTCAGTTCGTTTCAAATTAGAAAAAATACCCTACTTAAACAGCCCAATGTGTACACAATGAAATTCATATACTTGTTACTCATATTGTGCCTAAGTTTGCAAAATGTAATGGTGCTTTCAGAATCCGTCAAAAAAACGCATTTACAGAAACCACACCTTGGTGCGAAGAACCCACACCTCAAACACGCTAAGAAAGCACCGGAACTCAAGAAAGCGCCGCTCAAGACAGCACCGGAACTCAAAGCCAAGAAAGCACCGCTCAAAGCCAAGAAAGCACCGGAACTCAAATCCAAGAAAGCACCGCTCAAAGCCAAGAAAGCACCGGAACTCAAAGCCAAGAAACCCGCGCTCAAAGCCAAGACAGCACCGGAACTCAAATCCAAGAAAGCACCGCTCAAAGCCAAGAAAGCACCGGAACTCAAACACGCCAAGAAACCCGCGCTCAAAGCCAAGACAGCACCGGAACTCAAAGCCAAGAAACCCGCGCCCAA
>Ga0209533_1000395_pt1 | contig 42314 bp, 44 predicted proteins | sample COG_04_FD_184748 | JGI IMG/M metagenome (GOLD analysis project Ga0209533, IMG submission 184748) | Pelagic Microbial community sample from North Sea - COGITO 998_met_04 (SPAdes) (version 2) | ecosystem: Environmental > Aquatic > Marine > Neritic zone/Coastal water | place: Helgoland, sampling...
CTTTTTTTTTCATAATTAATTAATTCCCTCAATTCTTTCCATTCACATGTTGATTTTTCCATGAGTTTCTCTATTTGTTCATCTACAATGTAATTGTTTGAATCCCAAGAATAGTAATTTTGTTTCATATCTTCGGTTGAAACATTACATATTTCTGTAATATTGGTTCCATCCTCACTCAATTGCAGAAATTGTATATTTTCAGTTTGTTTACCTTCCTTTTTAATAAAATATATACAAACTGTTTTAGTACCCGTACAACTAAATGCTCCACTCGGAATTTTCATAATTTTTTTAATAATACAGTTTTCCGAAAACCATTTACGATATTTATCATTTTTTTGATGAGAAGTTTCTTCACCATCTTTAATAATCATTAACCCCATTTTCTTAGTTTTATAAAGAACAACTTGACTTGCTAATAGCGCATCTATTTTTTTAGAATTAAATGGAATATAATCTTTAAAATCTGGATAATTTTTTTTGGTATTTTCACTCAAAAACCCATTGTATATTTTTTTAATTATAGCTGGATCCATTGATTTTCCAAAAGGAACATTATGAACACTTACATCTAGATGCGGTGTTACATTTGTTATAAATGAATTTCCACGAACTATATTTTCAGAAGTCTTCATTGAAAACATAGCATTCATATACGCAAACTTGGATAATCTTTCATGGTATTCTACCCCATACATATTTTTATCTTGTATGTCAATATTGTATTTTTCACTTATAAATTTTTTAAACATCAAAGGAAACCCAAACGTAGCACAAAACTCATCTCCTAACGTAGATTCATTATTTATACCTAATTCCTCAAAATCTTCAGGATCGGGTAATTGAAAACACATTTCCATTAGTGGGCGTTCTGTAAAATATTGACCCATTTCTTTACTAGTTCCGCCATTTCCTCCGTGTTTTGAAGTTATATATTCGTAAGCTAATCCAATAATATCTATTTCTTTAAAAATATTTTCTTCGGTTGAAAATTGTTTACATTCTTCTAATAATTTACAAAGTGTAATTGTATCTGAACAGTTGATAAAATTATCACTTGTAAATAACATCTTTGTAGTTGGATGTTTTGATAAAAGTTTGCCACATTTAATAATAGAGTTTGTACCTTCGCTGCGCAATTCCTCAGTATGTTCTAACAAATAACTTACTTTTAGATATTTAATATATTCTATTACTTTTCGTTGTACAATTCCATTATAACACTGTTTATTTATATTTTCTAGATCAAAATCTCCAGTATCAGATATTTTATCTTCTAAGTAACACATAAATAAGCAATATAAAATATCATCCAATGCATCATCTCCTGTTACTGATGCACCTCTTAACAAATTATGCATTTTTCCTAAGAAACTAATAAATTTATATTTAAATGATTCTGCATTTTGCATATCTAAACATTCATCTTTTGATTTTTGATAAATTAATTTATTTGTTTTTTGTTTTTTAATAAATTTATTTATATTTTCACTGTTACTAGATTTAATAGTATTAACACTGTCAATACTATTTTTAGTTTCAAAATTATTAAGTATATCATGAACGGTTGTACTGTCATATTTACTTTTTAAATCATCATAAGACATTGCTTCCAATTGTAATTTAAATAATTGACGCTTCATTATATGTTTTTGTGTTTTTAAATGTGATTTGTGATGCGAAAGTTGATCAGGGTTTGAATTACAAATATCACAGTTATATTCTTGCATATTACTCTATAATATAAATCTTATTAATCTTTAAATCAATTTTATCTGATAACCTAAAAAATGTTATTTATGGAAGTGTAACTGATATTAATTGCATCAACCTTATGGTTTATAAAATATTATTACAATATAGGGGTAATGAATATAAATAAAAAATTAATATATAATTTACCAGATGAATTAAAATTATATATTGTTTCATTTATTCCTACAAAACGTTGTTTATATTGTCATGTATACGTAAGTACTGTTGATCCACTTATTTATTGTTCAAATTATTGTTTTATGTACCATCATATGATTATACTTCAACGCATTAGTCATATTTTATTTTTTTATTTTATTTATCAGTTTAAATTTTGTATAATATTATCGGTTAATGCTACAATAATTTTGACTTATATGTGGTTTATATACTCATTATACAATATATTATGTTCCATATTTTACTGTAATTCATTGTTTCATAATGAATGTTGTAGTATTTACTAAAATTTAGTATATCAACTTTTAGTAATTTATCGCGCTCTATGACGCATTTTACGTCGTAACCTTTTCATTCTTCTCATTCGTTTCTTACGCCATTTTGCACGCATACCTCCTTTTATTTCTAACATAATATCAATAAAATCGTTATTTTCTAATTGGGTATGTAAACTCCCCATTTGCAGAATTTTTGTATTACATATTACATAAATTAAATTCGCTGGTAAAAATGTAATATCTTCTATTTTTTCTTTAAGGTCATTTAACGTCCAGTCTTCGTCTGTCTCAATAATTTTAATTGATTCGTTATCGCGAAGTAATAACTGCATATATAATATATATATAGAATATTATTTAAATTCTATATACACTTAATTTCTTCTACGTCTTCTTGTTTTACGTGATTTCTTTGATTTCTTTGATTTCTTTGACTTTCTTACTTTTCTAGACTTTCTATATATTTTTTTTCCACCAGTCAATTTCACCATATCTTGGTGTTTGCGTACCCAATCTTCAGCCTGTTCTTTTTCCCAATCTGCCACTTTACCGGGTTCAATTTTTTGTGGGTCGGTAATACTACTTCTTTCAAATTCACCCCCATGCGGCTTATTCCCACTTATCGTAATATGTGTATCTGTTAACTTAAGAATTTTACCGACTTTCAGGAGTTGGACCAATGGAAATTTTTTATGGGGGTATCTAAACTTAATCCAATCATTAACATTCATTATATAATTATACAATATATTATATTATATAATTATATAATTATACAATATATTATATTATACACTTAATTTCTTCTACGTCTTATTGTTTTACGTGATTTTTTTGTTCTTCTTACTTTTCTTTTAGATTTTCTTCTAGTTCTACGTCTTTTGCCACCATATAATTGACTATATCCTTGACCATATCCTTGATCCATGTCTGGTTGACTACCATATTCTTGATCCATGTCTGGTTGACTACCATATCCTTGACCTATATATTGTTGACTACCTTGTTGATTATCATATCCTTGATCCATGCCTGGTTGACTACCATATCCTTGACCCATATATTGTTGACTACCTTGTTGATTATCATATCCTTGATCCATGCCTGGTTGACTACCATATCCTTGTTGACTACCATATTGATCTGTACCAATCATACCACGTTGTCCTGAACATTGACCATTGGATGGACCTTGATCTGAACCATTTATAATTACTACTGTACCACTGTCTTTACCTCTTACAACTACAGGAGCCGAAGGAGGTATAGTAAACAGTCCACTTCCTTTTTTTCCTTTTCTACCTTTTTTTTTAGTAACTTTTTTTCTATTTTTAGGTGGCATATAAAATATATACATATAAAAATTATTTTTCAAATAAATCGGTTAATCCACTATTTACTACCATTTTTGAAATACCCAAATCCCATCCGTAAAAATGATTTATGATTGTCAACAATGATGTAACTAATATTATATCTATTAGTAAACTAAATTTTTTCCCTTTCATGTTAGTATATGAAAATATATTATTATTCTTCTATTTTTTCCTCCAAATATAATTTATCAATAAATTTATTAATTCGTGTATAATCTAATTTGGATATGTCGTAATTACCTAAATAATCTAATACCTCAGTATCAGATACATTATTTTCTCGCATATTCAAAAAGAATAATATCATATCTTTCTTATCTAAGTCTAGATTTTTACATATTTCTTGCAAAAATAATGAATTATTATATTCGGTGGAATATTTGGTTAATACTTTTGTAAAACGAATATCCTTAAATTGGGTAGTTGATGTATCTAACGTATTATGCAATAAATGATTATTTTTCATTGTTTTTATCAAGGATGTCATTTCATTTAATTGCCATATTTGTTTTTGAAATGTTATTCTATCAACATAGTCCGAAAAACAAATATTATCTAATACAGATCTATAAAAAGGAATAATTAATTTATTATCATATTTTGGAAATACATCAATTATATTTTCATGCCATAATAGACCTATAATAGTTCTGTCTGTTTCATTTATAATAGATAAATGATCATCAATATTTATATTATTCTTAAATAATTTAATTAATATATCTTTTGTATCTTCATTCATATATTTATCAGGATGACACGAATATAATATTTTTATTAATAAATCACTTGATTTTAAATATATAGAATGTAATTGTTGTAATCTTCGTAAATCTCCCTTTATATAATCTATTATTTTTTCAATATTTTTGTTATCATTGGTAATATTCTTATCAAATAGTAAATGAATTATTTCATTCATTTGTTTAGTATTTGGCAAATTCAATGTAAATGAATTACATACTTTTAACATTTCCTTTATTTTTTTATCCGTATGATGATTACCAATACAAATTATTGGATTATTTGTTATTTCTTCTAACTTCTGTTTTTTTGTTTTCTTAGGTCTAATTAATTTGATCAATGCATTTATTCCCCCCTTATCTCCGTTATTCATGCCGTCAATTTCATCCATTACTATAACAATTGGCTTATTTTTTTTGTAAAACATATCTATAATATTTCTATCCGCCATATTATTTTTGGTAATAGTTTCTATTACTGATTTATTTCGTATATCACTTGCATTGTAGTAAATCATATCATACTCCAGCTCTTTTATTATTTCATTTATAAAATAAGTTTTACCAGTACTAGGTTCTCCATATAAATATATACCTCTTTTTTGTGTTATATCATTACGTGTTGTATTAAAATTTTTCAAGAACCCCTTTATTTCTTCTTTTATGCCATCTCTATTTAATATTTTATTAATGTTTATATTTTCCATATTACTATTAATATAGTATATATTATTTATGTTGATTTTACGTTTGTTATTAATGTTTTACATTTCCCCGAATTGTACGTATTGGTTAAATACTTTATATACTCCATATATGTTTTAAATCTATTATTTTTGTAACGTATTTTAGTGTTATGGTTATTTAAAATATAATTTAATATGTGTTTGAATAGAAAACTTCTATCTCCGCGAATTATCCATCTAATATAATTTTCATAATTATATTTTGGAATTCTCTCCATGATTGAAGTTTGTTGATATAACTCTTTGGTTATTCTATACTTTAGTCTATCTAACCGTTCTAGTTCAGTTGAATCTAAATACATTACAATTATACGTATTATGTCTGGAGAGAAAGTTGTAATATAATAAAATATATTCATTATTATATTGTATTATAATTTATTTATCGGTGCTGCCTCCGTCTTCGCAAACTTTTGAATTATTTGTAACTCCGTCCCATGTTACATTACAATTTTTTGCCCATTTATATTTTCTGCAATCTCCAGTGGAACCTGTCCATTGTTCTGTAGAAAAATCCATAGATTTATCGCAACTACTTTTACCTAAATCATGTACATTAAAGCATTTTTTTATTCCACCTTCTTTATCTACTCTATCTATCCAATAATCAGGACATTCAGATATAATAGGAGGCCATTGTTGATCATTTCCTCCAGTATATAATAATATACCGATTAACAATATTGCAAATATTAATAACCCGATTGCTGTTCCCAATACTTTTTTTTTAAAATCAGCCATATACTTTAATTGTATATTTTTTTTTATAAACTTAAAGTATATGGAAAATATGGATAAAAGTTTATATAATGGCCGTATAAATATTGTTACACCAGATACAAAAACCCAATTTGCATTATATGATAAAATACCAGTAAAAGTTGATGCTTTTACTGATGCATTAACTGGTAATATTTATAATACTTCTTTATCAGATGCCTATTTTTCTAAAGCTAATATTCAAATGATACAAAATCAAATTAGATATGGTATATATAATGTAACGAATGAACAACATATAATAGGAGAACAAGACAATGATACATTGAAAGTAATTATGCGAAGTATATTTTTGCAAAATTCTCTTAATCTAAAATGTAACATTAAGGGACAAATTAAAACATTGAACCAGCTGGTACTAAATTACTGTATTCCACAAATTTACGGCGAAATTCAAGGATATGTGAAATTTAAAGAAGATATTAGTACTTTAGCTACACCTATGGCCCGACCAGCTATGACTTCACAAAGCAAACAGTTAATAATGAAACCATGGTTTTAAATCAACTAAAATTAGAATAATATATATTTAAATATATATATATATATTATTGATGATAGAATATAAATTTAAAACTATAGATAAGGCAGCATGGTATATATATAATGCACTCATTCATGATTTCATACACGATTTTAATAATTACGGTAGAATGGGTAAAATTCAAATATATATTCAAGCTTTATATAAAGATGTGACTGCGTCTGTTGCGGGAAGAGGAGGAGGAGGAAACAAAAATTATAATAATTTAGTAGGAGGAGATGATGACGTTATTACTGATGTAGACAAGGCAGATACAGACTTTGCAGCAGTTATTGATGAATTTTGTGATGATGAAAGTATTTCTTCGGATTATATTATGAATAGTAATATTACTGATACAGGTTTAAAAACTGCCATTTCAAATAACATTGTAATATATAATACGTTAAAATTAAGACCTCATATGACAAGAAGTAAACTGGCTTTATTACAACAAATGGAATCATCTATAAAAGAAATTATTTTAGTCATTATTAGTAGAATTAACGATATCAGTGAAATATCTGGTAGTGGCGGAGGAAAAGGCCCAAGAAGATATAATAACAACGGGGGTGGTGGAAATAGAGCTATAGATAATATTAGTAAAGAAGTTATATTAAATACAATTGATACTATTATACATGAAATAAGTGACGAATATGTTAAAACTAGAAATGAAAATTTAATTTCTTTATTTCAAATATTTCTATTTATAAAAAATACATTTTATCAGTTAGACATACAAGGTATTTCTCCATTAGAAATATTAAATAATAGTTTAATAGCAGAATGTACAACCTTTTTTATTTTATGTAATCCTTTTACAGCAAAGAAGAATATACATTCTTATTCAAAAATAATTTTAAATTTGTTTATTTCTAAGAATAAAGCAAAACCTTTAATACCACATATGAACTCGGGGTTAGATGTGCCAACAATTATTGGTGATCAATATTTCAGACAATCAGGTACAGTTTATGGTGGCGCATCAGGTGGTGCTTTTACTGCAAAAACATATAAAGCATATGTAGGGCAGCTTGCAGATTTAGACAGATATATTGAGGAGTATTATGCAATAAATATAGAAACTGTATTTGCTGGTTCTGATCATAGTATATATGCATTAAAAAAATTATACATAATGGGCGATTTAACAGTTACTCCTGATGTAATAAAGTCGGCGTATGAGTCTTTTCACGAACATATGCGTCCTGCATTTCCTATTATTTTAGGTGAAAGATGGACATCATTTACAAATAAAATAGACGAGCTTCATGACAGATGGAATGGGGCTTCCGACAGACATAAGCAAGCAACAAAAAAAGCATATTATGATAGTATTACTGATTTTATTTTTGTTAAAGTAATAAATACATATAGTGATGTAAAACAAAAATCTGAGGCTGCATCATCAGCTAGTGGTTCATCAAGTGGATCGTTATCGCCCGTGGCAAGAGATAGCGTACAACGTATATCAAAATTAGTAGCAACAAAATCACTAGAATTAATAGATTTAAAAACTACTACGGATGCTGATTTAAAAGCTCAAATAGACATAATAGGCGAAGTAGCTAGTGGTTCTGGATATAGTAGTGTTGATGATAAATTATTAGCTTATTTTCAAAGAACAAGAGCGGGAAGAAAACATATTAAAAGTAAAGGATTAGCAATTTTAGCAATAACAAACGTAGTAACAAAAACACCTGGCGTAAAAAAACAAAAAAAAATTAGAGTTATTAATAATGCAATAGAGAGTGCATTAAATAAGTCTATGGGTACAGTAGACTATGTAAAATGTCCAACTAGTTCGGTATGTGATGGTATGGGAACTCTCGCTAATTGTTCACATAAAGAATTAACATCTGCTAAAAAAGAATATTACCCAATGGATTTTGAATTATCTGATCCTGATAATTCTATTTTATATTACGGTACTACAGTTCTAAGTAATGGTAACAAAAAAGTAGTTATTACATACGGTTGTTATGCAGGTGGATTAGATTTAACTAATATAATTACATTAGATATTAGCAAAGCGCCTATTGAATTACAAGCAAATACATCATTTAAAGGTGTTATAAATAAAATAATTGAAATATGGAAAAGTAGAGATTCAGTTAGTGATATAGATGATCTATGGGGGTTATTGGAATTTACTGATTTTTTTATAGATATATTAAAAGTAGGATCAAAAAAAGCAATAGGAGATATTTTTCAAGAGTTAAATGTTGTATTAGAAAATGGAGGATATACACCAACTGTATTAGATATATCCAATACAACAACAATAGGTGTGATGGGTGATAGACCCTCGGGATCACGTCTTCTTAAATTACAAGAAGATGCTAAGTCAGGGACAAATCCTAATGTAATAGGAGGATATGTAAATAGTAATAATTCTTTAGTATTTGTTTCTGACTCACTTACTGTTACTGCTGAAGCTGCTGGTGGCGGCGGTGTTAAAAGAAAGTCTTTAAAAAAAATTAGAAAAACAAGAAGTACGAAAACAAGAAGTACGAAAACAAGAAAGAAGACAAGAAGAAATAAAAAACGAAAAACAAGAAAGACAAGAAGAAATAAAAAACGATTTTCTCATAAAAAATAAAAATAATATCTCTATGTATGAATTTACCTAGAGATATTATCATTCATATTTTATCCTATATTGATAATCAAACAATAAAAAATATAGAAATGCCTTATGATTATTACAAGAAATATTTAGTAAGTAGATCCATTAAAAATAAATCAGAAAAATGGTATACAGGTGTATATAATAATTTGTACGACAGGTGTTTTATTTGTAATAAAAAATTAAGTATACTATTACAGGTAATGATTATTTGTTTTAATTGCGAAATATTATTAGATAATCATTGTACATATCCAACAGTGTGTACAGATTGTACAAAATATAAAAAAATTATAAGAGGAAAATTATTCACAACAAATTGTCCGTGTTGTGATGATCAACGTATGCATGTTGCTATTACTTCTTTTTCTTAATCTTTTTAGCAACTTTACTATCACTATCGCTGTCATTTAATTTTTTTCGTTCATCTACATATAGTACATATTCACTTTCAAAATGTTCAAGATCATTTAGCCACAACTGTTGAATAGAGGTATCAAATAATTTATCATATTTTTCTTGCGTTTCGGTCAACGCTTTTATAATTTTTTCTACACTTTCTTCGCTTACACTATCCATTGACATTTTCAATAAATATTTAAAATCGCTATCTTCGTTAATAATATCGTAACCTTTTTCTTTCATCATTTCCAAAATGACATCCTTAGATTTTCTGCGGAGATCCAACGTTTCATCTAATATTTCTTGAATATAACGTTGCTTATTATTCATAACCGTTAATTCTTTCAATAATGTCTCTAGTTGATATTTTTTACGATCATCATACATTTGAAGTCTTGGTCCAAAATAATCATCAATGATATCTGGAACATTATCGTACTTTTTCAAACACTCTTTATGATCAAACATATGCATATTTGAAGTACTAACGGTCGTATATAACTTTAGTAGTTTTTCAAGACCATTACAGTCGTGTTCTACTGTATTTGTTTCTAGTATTTGTGATAATCCTTCATTGAATGTAATTATAATATCTACATTTGTAGATTTACTCATATCATCATACTCTTTTATAATTGGTGTAATTTTCTTACCCTTTTTGTCAGTTGTTTCCATAAGTGTCTCTAAATATTGTTTATAATCATCTGTCCATGTTCCAATAGGTAATTCAGTTACTCTAACACGTTTGTCAGGTAAAACTGCATATTTACCAACAATCAAATATTTACCTTTTTCAATAGTTTGAATACGTCCATTGAACCCCTCATAATGTGGTGTAAATGTAATTCCTTCTACTGAAGTTTTATTCAATCTACATTTCAAATAATTTACAAGCTTGGGTACATGATATGGTAAAATTTCTGTACTGAAACCCGTACCGATACCCTTAGAGCCATTCACTAACACCATCGGAATAATAGGAGCATAAAAGATTGGTTCTACAGGAGTACCATCATCATCTAGATATTGTAATATATTATCATCTGCATTTGGAAATATACTACGAGTAATACGATTCAATTGAGTATAAATATATCTTTCGGACGCACTATCTTTACCTCCTTGTAGTCTCGTTCCAAATTGCCCATTTGGATCAAACAAATTAATATTGTTAGATCCTACATAGTTCTGAGCAAGTCCAACAATTGCTGCATTTAAACTCGCTTCGCCGTGATGATATCCCGATTGTTCTGATACATAACCCGAAAATTGTGCTACTTTAATTTCATTTGTCAAATTCTTTTTGAATGCTGAATACAAAATTTTCCGTAAACTAATTTTCAATCCATCCATCATATTCGGAATAGACCGATCACAATCATATTTTGAAAAGTGAATCATTTCACGGTCAATGAAATCATTGTATGTTACTGTATCATTATTTGTATCCAAATACAAATCACGATTATAACTAGACAACCATTCTTTGCGATCATCTGCGCGTTTCTTATTAAATACTTTATCAATTGCATTATCACATACATCGCCACTATAATCAAATGTTACTATTTTCTTATTCTGAAAATATTCTTTAAACTCGGATCCAGTACTAGTACCCAATCCCTTGTAATATTTAATCTTCCATCCAGTTGTGTCATTTTCCTTTTTCCATTTATTATATTCACCGTCATTATAAAATAACAGCGTTTTATTACTCTTCTTTGCTTTTAGAATGGGAGTATTCATAAATCCAATAAAGTTGGAAATCTTAGATAAACTATTCCATTCGGATTGAAATAAATTAATACATAAACCTTTAATATGACTACCGTCCAGATCCTGATCAGTCATAAACAATACACGACCGTATCGCAATGTTCTTTTAATATTATTTTCGTCGTATTCTTTTTTTGCTTCTAGTCCTAGAATCTTTTTAATTTCAATAATCTCTTTATTTTCCATTATCTTTTTAGTTGCTTCGCCGCGAACATTAAGTATTTTACCCTTCATTGGATAAATGCCGATAATATTACGATCTTCTGAAGATAGCCCAGATACAATACCTGCTTTTGCTGAATCTCCCTCGCAAAATATAATAGTACATTCAGACGATTTTGACGTACCTGCCCAGTTCGCATCTATTAATTTTGGAATACCTTTAATAATTCGTGTTTTAGAACCATCACTTTTCTTGGCGACTTTATTTTCTTTCACTTCTGTGAGCGCACATGCTCCGTCCATAACTCCCATCTTCGCGAGTTTTTCAATAAATTTATCACTAATTGTACATAATGAACCAAATTTAGACATTGGTGTATTCATGTAATCTTTTGTTTGACTATCAAATGCTGGATTTTCAATATCACAGCGAACAAATAAGAATAGTTGTTCTTTAATCGTATTTGCATTTACTGTTACTTTTCTCTTTTTTTCAATAAATGTTACCATTTTCTTTGTAATTTGATTTAAAATATAATCTATATGTTTACCGCCTTTTGATGTATGAATACCATTTACAAATGATACATGTTGAAATTCGTGACTGGGAGATAATGCTACACAATATTCCCAACGGTCATTTGGATTTTCGTAAACACGGACATTTTCTGTTTTAGTACCGATATATAAATCTATATATTGTTCAAATGATTTTACAGGAATTAATTCATTATTGAACTTTACTTTTACATTTTTTGGTGTAATCGCTGATATATCTATTACACGTTTATGAAATAATTGTTTCATATCGTCATTTAGAGAAGGAATACCAAAGCGAATATAATCGGGTTTAAAAGATACTTTTGTATATGGTTTAGCTGAACATTTTGTAATAATGGGTGGTTCAATATTGTCAAGATTGTTAGAGAATTTTTGTACATATTTTAATTTTCTAATGTGGTCTACTGTTTCTATTTCTCCAAACAATGACCAAATTAATACTAATTTGAATCCAAATCCATTTTTGCCACCAACAATCTTTTTTTCATCTTTATTATAATTGGTTGATGTACGTAAATGACCAAAAATCATTTCAGGAATCCATAAATCATACTCTGGATGTTTTGCTACATCAATGCCGTTCCCATCATTCAACATATGAATAGTACCATCGTCATCTACATTAATTTCTATTTTATTTACTTGAAATGCTGTACCAGATGTTTTTTGTTGCTGCATCCGAATTACATGATCACGACAATTTACAACACCTTCATCAAATAATTTATAAAGACCTGGAATATAATTAATAGATTTAGTAATAATTTTTTCATTGTTGTATAACCATATAGTAGAATCTACATTTTCTACAGACCCAATATACGTATCGGGGTTATCAAGGATATGTTCCTTGTCTGTTTTTTTTTGATATTGCTTAGAAAGTGTTGAAGATTCCATATTCTTATTTATTTGACTGATGTATATTATTTAATTCAATTTTCTAATTTATTTTATAATATATATTTATGAGTGAACGTATTAAAAAAAGACAAAATAATACCAATTGTAAAAATTATTGTCCTATATTACCAGTATTTAATGAAACAACGAATAGTATAAATCAATCTAATGCATTGCGTTTAGCTGCATTAATACAAAATAGTAAAAAAAGACCAATCATTGTTACTCAATCTGTAAATGCATTAGGTGGAAGATCGGGTAGTTTGGGTGGATTACGAGGTATACCAAAAAATAGTTTAGTATAAAATAATTATCTTTTTGTATTATATAATGGGACATAGTAAAGGTTCTGACGGAGTTTATCACATTAAGGGACAAAAGTTTGCAGTTTTAGTTGGAAGTCGCCGTATGGTTTTCAACGGAACAGCATACAAAACCCCTGGTGGATTAACAAAAGATAAATTAATGATGAACAAACACGGACGTATTGTGAGTAAAAGAAAACACGCAACAGCAAAAAAGGAAAAACGCCTTGAAAAAGCTGGATTCAAACCTAAAAAGGGTACATTTAAAGCATTCAAAAAAAGTGATGCTAACAAAACACGTAAAAGAAAAAATTAAATTAAAAATATGATTTATAAATAATTAGAATTGATTATTTATAAACTACTAATTATATTACCATGGCTACTTCTATTAAGTTATTACAAAGGGTTTAAATAAATATTAATAAGTAAAATTATATTATTATGGAGGTAAATCATGATGCTGAAAAAAATAATTTATTAAATGATATTATTAGGTATACCAAAGAAAAAATAGAGACATATACGAGTAGCTGTAGTAAATATAAAGATGATTATCAAGAGTTGAAACATGAAATAATGAATCTTTCTGTTTTTAAAGAATTAGTAGAAGAAAATAATAAATTACGACAAACCCAAGACTCATATAAAGATTCTGAAAATATGGTAAATACTATTAATAACTTAAATGCGTTTTCAAAATTAATGGAAGAAAATTCTAAATTAAAAGAAGAAATAATAAAATATAAAAAATCAGTTAGTACTTGTGTGAATGACATAAAAGAACGAATTACACTATCTATTCGTGAAAGGACCGAAAATAGTATTTCTAATAATATAAAAGTATTACAAGAAAAAAATAATTTTTTACCGATTTCTAGTGAAAACGAAGATTCTAATATTTGCAAAGACAATAGCGATACTCATTCAAAAATACATGTTGTAAAACTAGATGAGAATGTAAATTATAATGCTACTATTTCTCATCCAGTTGAAAGTGATGTTAGTGAAGAAGAATTATGTTCTAATTCATTTGAATGTGATGATTGTAATGGATATGGTACTAATTGTTTTGAAAATCTTGGATTGTCTCGCACTGAAGCAAGTATTTATATGGATTTAGGTCAACCAGATAGATGTGATGATTGTTTTCAAAAATGGAAAACTACCGAAGATTCAGCCGAATATTTAAAAAAAATAAATGAGGAAGAGAATAATGACGGTCAAGAATATACTGAAGAAGAAAAAGCATATAATAAAATAGATGATACAATGTTTAATAAGAAATGCTTGAATACTGATATTAAACAAAATGTAAAAGTTGTAGAAGATGAAGAATCCAATATAACAATAATCCATGCTGTGAAAGAACCAAATAGTACATTACTGGATAGTCAAGAAGAAAAAGAAGTTCAAGAGGAAGATAATGATGAGGATGAGGAAGAAGAAGAAGAAGAAGTTCAAGAGGATGAGGAGGAGGAGGAGGAGGAAGAAGAAGAAGAAGTTCAAGAGGATGAGGAGGAGGAGGAGGAGGAGGAGGAAGAAGAAGAAGAAGTTCAAGAGGATGAGGAGGAGGAGGAAGAAGAAGAAGAAGAAGATGATGATGAGGACGAAGAAGAAGATGATGAGGACGAAGAAGAAGAAGAAGAAAAACAAGAAGAAAAAAAAGAAGTTCAAGAGGGAGAAGAAGATGATGATGATGAAGAATTATATGAATATGAATACGATGGTATTAATTATTATGTAACATCGCTAGATAATGGAGAAGTATATGAAAATACTGACGGTGATTATGGAAAATTAGTAGGACATATTAAAAATAAAAAATTAATATTATTATAATATAATAATATATGGGATCAATATTTGATACAATATGTCCACCAGCATTGATATATTTAGTATTTACATTAACTCAAGTAATTATAGATATTTATAAAAAATATTATAATGTTGCGATTACGAAATCAATACAAATGGTAATATTTACACTATTATTAAATATTTTATGCCAACGAGGTATGTCTTATTTATCGTGGATAATAGTACTTATTCCGTTTATTTTTATGAGTTTTATGACAGGATTAATATTATACATATTTAATCTGAATGATCAAGAATCTAACGTAGTTGACGACGCTGATTGTAAAGATTATGATTATGATAATTCATGTCAAAACGGAGATTGTGATGACGAATTACATAAATGTAATAATAACAAAGATAGTGATAGCGATAGTGATAATGACAATGATGATGAAAATGATAATTATATTGATGATAGTTTAGAAGAAGACGGGGTTGAATATAGTAATACAGTATATATACTACCAGGTCAGAAAGCAGTACGTGTAAATTATAATGATTTGATGGTTGATAAATTATACACGAATCCGTCATCAAGCGAATATACTAGTTAAATTAAATATATATAATTTAATATTTAATTTTTCAAAGGAGTATATATAAAAACTATTTAAATATATAATTTTTTTAATTATAATAATGTTTATGACAGAAAATAATAATACGATTTACCTTGATGGTAAACTCATGTATACCGACGACGAGGATGATGATTATTATGATAAATTTTTTAATACAGAAGAAAAATCAGTATCAGACCATGAATCAGTATCAGACAATAGATCAGAAGAATCAGTATCAGACCATGACTCCGAAGAATCAGTATCAGACCATGACTCCGAAGAATCAGTACCAGACAATAGCTCAGAAGAATCTACAAATTTTATAAATAATTTTATGAAAGGACTTTTAATTTCGTTTTTGTTAAATTTGCTAGCAATCTATACAAATATTGATTTATATATAAAAGATAAATTTAATTTGAATAAAGAAATTATAAAATTAGAAGATATACAGTTAACAAATGAAAAAAGCGATTACGACTATTACAGTAACAATAAAATAATAGCATCAAGTAAAACATTAACTAATCGTAAAAATTATGATTTTGCATTAACCACTCATTACACAAATGTTGATATTAATTATATAGAGGTTACTTTGTGTCACAATAAAATTAAAAAAAGAAATATAGATATTTGTCAAAAATATTTTATGAGTATTTATTTTAGTATTGATGAAAATGATTATGAAATAAATTTAGATGATGATAATCTTAATTTTTATTTAACAAATAATATTTTAGATTATACAATAATAAGTTTTATTATGTTAGATAAACATAATGTAAGTATTTCAAATATTCCATATAATTTAATAATGATAGATGATAATAGTAATGTAATAGAACTAAAAGAAACCCAATATATACGATTTTATAAGAATAGATATACGATTGATAGTTACGATTAAATTACAAAGAATATAATATATACCATTAAATATTTAATATATACCATTAAATATTTAATATATACCATTAAATATTTAATATATACCAACGAATTATACAGACATTGGATTAACTGTAGTAGATTGCGATTTATTATTTAAGTCACTAATATTAATAATACGATTCATATAAGGTAATATTTCTTTGTCATGTGTAATAACAATAACAGTTTTATCCGAGCAATATTCTGTAATCAATTTTATAATTTTTTGTCTAGTATTTGCATCTAATCCAGCCAATGGTTCATCAAATATTATAATTTTACTCTCTTTAAATATGCCTCGTAATAATATTGTTATTTTTTGCATACCTAATGATAAATTACCACCATTTACGCCAGTATTTGTTTCTAATCCCTCGTTTAATCCAGCATATATAGTTTCTAATTGATATTTTTTAATAACATGTTCAATTTCTTTTGTAGTAACAGTATTACCAAATTTAATATTATTTAATACACTGTCTTGAAATAAATTAGTGCGTTGATTAATATATACAACATTTTCACGTAAATGATCAAATTTAATATCTTTTATATTTTTATTATCAACGTATATATTTCCACTATTTGGTTGATGGATACCTATAAGCATTTTCATACACGTGGTTTTACCACTACCAGAACGCCCTATAATGGCTACCTTTTCTTGTTTATTAATTTTAAAATTAACATTATTCAGTATATTTTTACTACCTTCGCTATAACTAAATGTAATATTTTTGAATTCTATATTACCATCTTTAATTACATTCGTCAATGTACGGTTTCTTTTCTTTTTTAATATTTCTCTCAAGAAAGATAAAGATTCTTGTATTGTGCCTAGTTTTGCAATACAAAATGTTACTATTCCACTTGTATTTGAAAGCATATAACTTAAAAAGTTACCTAACACTAAAATAGTGGTTATAAATTTAGATGTAGTGATCTCTTTTTTTTCAAATCTATTATAAATATATAATAATGATGTAGCATATCCTATATTACCTATTATTTGAGTAATTATTGATACATTTTTTTCTTTATTTTTTTGATCCGATAATTTATTAGCATATATTTTACTAAAATTATTGTTTAAATCTTTGGCTTCGTTCTCTTGACTATTAATATATATTTGAAGTAAATTATCAAAGTTATCTGTTATATTTTCACACATTTCTAGTTGTGTTTTTTCTCTTGCAACAGAAGCATTAAATACATAACTGAATGATGAATATAATAAAATTATAATTAATAAAAATGTAAATAACATAATACCCCCAACATTCGGTTCTAAATAAAATAAATAACATATTAAAACTATACATGCTAACATTTCGGGTATTGCTTGACTTAAATTCCAATCTAATGCATCTTTTATTTCAGTTGTAACAGATAATACACGTCCTATTAATTTACCTGCTTGTATATCTTTATAATTATCACGATGTGTATCTATAAGATTATTTAATATAAGGCATCTTAAATAATGAGGATAATATGGTATAATTTGTTCTTGAACCGATGTTTTTAAATAATACAAGAATGTAATTACAAACCATACTATAATTATTAATAATATTAATCCTTTAGGTGTACGTTCTAAAATATGTTTGGCATTATCAAATTTACTATTTAATTTTAATCCAGTTTTTCCAATAGCATCAAATAAATCACCATATAATTTTGAGATATAAGCAGATTCTAGAGGAAAAATAAGTAATATACAAATTAAATATATGAAAAATTTTAGATTATTTTCTTTAATATAATCAATTAATAATACATTTAATAAGTCTATCATATATATTTAACAAATATTATTTAAAAAATTGAATAAAGTATTATTATGAGCGCTTCTATACCAATGGAACAAGACTCCCCCCGTTATACAAATAGCGATTGTGATTTGCATGTATTACACGATACTTGGGTATTGTGGGCACATATGCCGCACGATACCGACTGGTCAATTAAAAGTTATAAACAAATATCTTATGTAAAATCAATTGAAGAGGCAATCGCTCTATGTGAAACAATACCAGATAAAATGACTAAAAATTGTATGTTATTTTTGATGCGTAATGGAATACATCCAACATGGGAGGACAGTAAAAATATAAATGGTGGAAGCTTCTCATATAAAATTAATAATAAATTTGTACCAGATACTTGGAAATTGTTATTTTACAGTAGTGTAGGTGAAAGTATTAGCAAAAATAATGAATTTTTAAAATGTGTAAATGGTATTACAATATCTCCTAAAAAGAACTTTTGTATTATAAAAATATGGATGGCGAATTGTAAAAATCAAAATTCAGAATTAATTAACATTGAAGGATTATCTAATCAAAGTTGTTTATTTAAAAAACACAACAGTTAAATTAATTAATTGTTTATTATATATTTTTTAACACTATAATATTAGCTAAAAAATATAAAAAATTATGAACTAGGAAGTGGTGCCAAACATAACTTAATTTCTCCCAACGACGCTACATGATATTTAACAACCAAGGGTAGATCATTTTCCAAATACATCTCAATTTGAGAACATAAATTAGTACACTTGATAAAATATCCCAGATTTTTTAATGAAAATTCACCTTGAACAATTTTAGATGCATCTTGCTTTGTTATAAATTCCATACTTCCATCTGATTCAGCACGATGAATTTCAGCAGAAGCAAATTGTCCTTGACATTTGAAAATTAACTCATTTCCTACTGATTTAATTTCTAATTTTTCAGAAATACAACTCAAATCGCGAATAATTTTTTGAAAATCTGAACTGGGTAAATTAATAATAGATGAAAATGATACATCTGGAATTGACATTTCTTCAGCATCTGGTTCTATTAAGCGCAACTTTTGCGTTTTACATTGTTTAATATCTCCATTTTCAAATTTAAGACCTAAATGCGATGTAATTCCGTCTGAGTAATCACATTTTTCAATATACATAGTTAATGTATCATCATTATCAATTGAATTAATAAGCTTGAATAAATGAAACATATTTACTCCAATGATAATTTTTTCTTCTTCGCATTCATATAATTCAAAATTATCGGCGGCCAAATATAAATGGGCCAAGATTGTGTGAGATTTATCCATATTAATAATACGAATTCCATCCTTTTGAAAACTAATATTCGTTTCTAATAATATATCTTTTAAGGCAGTCATTAGTGTACGAAAAGGCGAAATTTGTACAGTTTTAATAGTTAAAACATTATTGTGCGTACTATTACTCATTATTAATTTTCATCAATAATCTTTAAACCTTTTGCAATTAAATAAATTCGTTAATATATTTAATTTATTTTGTAATTATGTAATACACTTAAATAAATCTTCAATTATGTAATACACTTAAATAATTAACATAAATTATATAAATGGAAACTGAAAGCACATTAAATAGTAATAATTTATTAATTGATATACAGGGATCAATTGATAAATATAAAAATAATGAATTAATAACACAGAAAATAAAATCATTATTAAAGAATATACCAAAAATGATAGAACAAATAAAAATAAAAGAAGAAAAAAGGAAAAATTATATTGAAGAAATGAACCACGAGCAAGAAATATTTATCAAGAAATTTTTAGCAAATTATCACTATTTTTATATACCAAACGAAGAACGATATTTTTTTTATAATAATAAGCACTATATTGTAGAAAATGAGGACGATATTAGTCATAAAATATTAACTTCTATAAATGGTCAATTAATTAATTGGAAATTTAAAACAAGCGTTAGTATTTTACGTCGTATAAAAGAAAAGCATATTTTTAAATCTATACCTGATTCCCATACAATTCAATATGTTTTAAATAAATTATATCCAATCATATTTAAATCAAAGGAAGAAACAAAATATTTTTTAACAGTTATTGGAGATAATATATTAAAGAAGAATAAAGATATTCATTATTTTGTAAATAGTCATATGAAAAATTTTGTAAATGAAATAAATAAACACGCATGTCATTATTTTGGAAATATTGACTGCATAGGAAGTATAAAAACAAAATATTATGAACACGAACTTTCAACATGTAGAATAATAAATACACAAAAGGCAATTCAAAATAAAGATAATTGGTTTTCATTTATTAAAACGAATATTATTGATATTATTGCTGTATCTTGTCATTATAGCAATAGATATGATAGTGCTGAAGTATATTTAGACAATATACAACAACCTCAAGTATTAGATCGCATTATATATATTAAAAAATACAACCATGAATCTATTGTAAACAATTACATGAATGAATATATTGAAAAATGTAAAACCAATAGTGTTTATTCTATTAGTTGGAAAAATATGCAATTTTTATGGAAACAATTTTTAAATAATTATCAATTACCAAATATAGTATACATTCAACAACTAAAAGTACATTTATGTAACGAGTATACATATGATGAATCTAAAGATGAATTTAAAGATGTTATAAGTAAACATTTACCCAAAGTTTCTAATTTCTTAGACTTTTTTAATAGTACTTTCTGTCCAGGTCAAGAAATGTTTGAAATAAATGAGATTATTATGTTATATAATGATTATGTTAAAGCGCCAGAGAACAAAGTTCAAAGTAAATTATTAAATACAAGTGTAGATGAAGACGAAATATATGAAATACTTTGTTATTTTAATAGCAGTTATGATATTGAAAATGAAAAACAAGTATTAAATATTCATTGTTTAAAATGGGATAAAAAAAATGATATTGATAATGCTGTGCGAGAGTATATGATGGAAAATTTCATAACGAATGAAGAAAATATTATACCATATGATTGCTATGAACATTATATTTCAAATACACAAAATAAGTATAAAATAAATAAAGAATATTTTATAAATAATATTTTATAAATAATGAACATTACTCAAATCTGGTCTTAAATTATTATATATAATAAAAATATTTATATTATTTTTATTATAATTGTTTCAAAAAAACGGTGCTTTAAATCTTCAATTATGTAAATTACGAACGGTGTTAAAATATTAAAAAATGCTGGTTGCAGATTTTGACATTTTTGTTTTTTTCTTTATTTGATAGGTGGAATTATTTGTAATTGAATTTTTCATTGATAGAAAATCATTATTTTCTTCATGCAGTTCAGGTAAGATGCGTGTTAATGGTTTATCTATAATCATTAATAATCTATCATTTCTCAATAGTTTTCTATATTCTTGTATAGTCAAATTACCATAATATTTATCTAAAACATAATACGGGTTAGGAGCAGGTTTAATGTTTATATTATAATTATATATTTTACCGTATATAAAATTCAATAACTGATATCTTTCAAATTTCTCTGTAGTATCAATATTTTCATTCATTAAATGAGATACACTGCATTCTGGACTACAAAAACACCCATATACAAAATAATTATCATTTGATTTATGTTTTGGAATATAAATAGGAGGATTATCAAAATCATGTGTACACCAAAAACACGCTGATTTTTTATTAGATATATCATTTGTATGTAATTGTTTTTGAAGTGCTCTTAATTTTATATTTATTAGTTTCTCTTCACAATCATTTGTAGTATTTGCATTTGCATTTGTCGTTTGTGCGTGGGTTATATTAGACAGTTCGTCTATATGTTCAGCCGATGATTTATTAATTATTTCATAGTCTATATTATTTTGATTCAAATCAAACGATTTTATTTCTTTTTCACTATCTGAAGTATTATCATTTAAATCTTCCAATGAACATTTTAAATGTAATACAACGTTGGTTTTTATAAAATTATCACTGTCTATGGATTTAACATTAGCTATTATCTTACCTCCTTTGGGCTTTCGTCCGCGTTTTTTTGGAATTTTTACAACCGGTTCGGCATCTTCTTCTATTTTGAGTTGGACCTTTGGTTTTCTTCCACGCTTTTTTTTTTCAGGTACAATTGGAGTTTCATTCTTTTCTTCCATTTTATTTATTCATTAAATTTAATTTAAGTAGTTTCTAAATAACATTTACGACACAATGGTTGATAATTATCACTTCCTACTTTAATTTGTTCATTTTCACATGATATACGGTTTGAAAATAATGCGTGCTTTCCATTTTTACATTTTGCACATAATGAATTAAGTTTAGATACTTTATTACATAGTGGTATTAAATACAATATTTCTCCAAAACAATCGCGTTTAAAATCTCCATCTAATCCACAAATATATACATGTTTTTTATAAGTATCTACCCAGTCTTTAACATTTGTATATAAATTTTGAAAGAATTGTCCTTCATTTATTAAAATAACTTGCGCTTTTTTAAAATCACTATTATTTAAATCAGATATTTTAAAACAAGGTATCTCTTTTCCATCATGTGTACATAACATATTTTTATTATATCTATTATCAATATCATGATTTAATACCAATACTTCAATATTGCAATATATACATTGATTATATATTTCTACTAACTTAGATGTTTTACCTGAAAACATTGGTCCCAATATTAGCTCTAAATATCCTTCATCATTAATTTGAATAGACATAATGTATATTCAAATTACTATTTAAGTGGTGCAATCAATTTTTCATTTAATTCCTTTATGCAACTTTTACATAAATATTTATATGATTTATAAATTCTCGGGAAGGGAAAGTCATCGTCAAAGTATGCTCTATAATACACAGTTGTTACATTATGGTCTAATTCATTTGTTATATATTCTTTATTGCACTCTCCACATGGTGCATATAAATAACTTTTAATATATCTTATTAAATCGGTGGATATAGTTTCCATTATTATATTAAATAGATTTTAATTTTTCAAAACAAGACATACCAATTCCGCCACATAAAATACTGCGAATTAAACTATATGAAAATCCATTATATAATTTATTGCCTGCAATTGCATCTTTTAATGATAACTTTAAATTTGATTGCATTCTTGTTTTAATTGTATTTAATGGATATATAAATATAGAACATAATACACCACTTGTGGCACCAGATATTTCATGACTAATATTATAGGATTTACATTTTTTATATGTAGTAAAAAATATCATATTTGACGGTATTTCATGCAGTGCAACTATATGTATTTTTTTATAACTATTACTTAATTTTACTTGAGTTTGTTGCTGTATATTGATTTTATAATAATCAAATGGTGTATATATTAATGTGCTAAATATCCCTGAACAAAAACTACTAATATATACATTTGTATTATATATATTGTTATTGATATATAATGTACTAGCCATAATTAATGAATTTTGTATTATAGGTATTTTACCCCCTCTATATAAATTTTTAATATTTATTTTCGGATTTTTATATTGTGTATTATTTTGATTCCATATTTTTAATGTGTCAAATGGATAACCAACTATGGTATATAATGCTCCACTAATTGTACCTGCTATAAAATCATGCATAGATTACTATATTAATTTTATATTAAATAGATTAACGGAAAATTAATTAATCAAATAAATTCTTTATATTATAATATAAAAGTTTTTTTATTATAATATCTAGATGAGTGAGTATATCCCATGGATTGAAAAATATAGACCTCAAAATTTTGAAGATATAGTATTAGATGAAACAAATAAACAGTTATTTGAAGGTATATTAAAAATAAATAATTTTCCTAACATATTATTATACGGTCCACCAGGTACAGGTAAAACGACTACCATAATTAATATTATAAATAAATATCAAGAAAATAATAATCAATTAAATAAACAATTAAGAATTCATTTAAATGCATCAGACGAACGAGGTATTGATATTATTAGAGTGCAAATTTCTCAATTTGTTCAATCAAAATCATTATTTGTAAAAGGTACGAAATTTGTTGTACTTGATGAAGTTGATTATATGACAAAAAATGCACAAATTGCATTAAAACAATTATTACATATGTATTCCGATAAAGTAACCTTTTGTTTAATTTGTAATTATATAAGCAAAATAGACCAATCATTACAAAATGAATTTTTAAGAATCAGATTCAATCAATTACCCAATTCTCGGGTGTTTAAATATTTAAAAAATATTGTCATTAAAGAAAATATTAATATTGATGACAATACCATAAACGATATACAAAATACATATAAATCAGATATGAGAAGTATGATAAATTATATACAAACAAATAAACGAATTTTTAGTTTAAAGCAAACTAAAAATATAATTAATGAACATAAATGGAATGAAATTTATAATTATTTGCACAATAAAAATAAAAAAGAAATAAACAAATGCATATGTAAAACGTCACAACAATATAATATTGATAAACGTGAAATATTAATAAACATAATTAAATTACACATAAAAAATCAACCAAATGATAAAATATGTGAGGTGTTGGCTTTTTCACAAAAATTTATACATAGCTATGATAATAAAAATAGTTTATTTTATTTTTGTGAAAAATTTGAAGAATTATTAAAATGAGTCATTCTTTGCATTAATTTTATCATAAAATCATTTGGAGGTGATGATTTGCTAGGGTCAAAAATATTATTGTTAGATTTACTTTCATAACTATCTACCTTTTTAAGTGGAATTGGTTTACTAAGCGATGGAATGTCTGTTTCATATTGATTATATTTACCCGAACTCAACATTATGATATATACATATTGTCAGATAATAATCTGAGTCATTCTAAATTATAAAATAATATATATTGTTATATAATTTAAAAAATTGATTTTAAGAAATAAAGTTAATTATATTAACACTAATGAATGAGATTGACAATGACTGGGAATCATTCTTAGATAATACAAATATCATAAACGAACGAGCTATTACCGAAAATGATACTCACATACACACTGAAATTATCCCTAAATCTACGGATCTTTATATATCTACAAAAACTAAAATTTCATATCTTAATATAGATAAAATTAACTTATATGATACTTTTTGGAATATTCCAATTATATCATATCATGAAATGAAAACAGGTGTTGTTAAAAAACAAATGAAGTTTAATTTAACAAGCGAAGAAGAATTACAAGATATAACCAACAAATTAGAAAATGTTAATTATTATAAAGTTGATATTATTCATTCAAATAAATATAATCATGGTAAAACACAAATTTTTAAAGATGTTAGAAAAATTAATATTGGATTGTCAAAAAAAGATATTATTTCATATAGATCAAAGACAAAAAGCGCATTTTATAATTGTTTTGTTATTATTTTAAGAATAAAAGATAAAAATAATTATAAAGAAATACATGTAAAAGTATTTAATACTGGAAAATTAGAAATACCTGGCATTCAAGATGACGATTTACATTCTACAATTTTAAAAGAAGTTGTAGATATATTAAATGTAAATATGAACACTACTACTATAGAAGTGCCGGATACTAGCGAAACAGTACTAGTTAATTCTAATTTTAGATGCGGTTATTATATTGATCGTGATATAATGTATAAACTTTTGAAATATAAATATAATATTAATGCTACATATGATCCATGTTCTTATCCAGGTATTCAATGTAAGTATAGTGTAACTGATACTACAACAATCTCTTTTATGATTTTTAGAACTGGCAGCGTATTAATAGTTGGTAAATGTGAAATGGATACACTATATAAAGTATATGAATTTTTAGTTAATATGTTAAAGGATGAATACAGTGATGTACAAATTAGTAATAATATAGAAACAAAAGAACTAGGTGTAAAAAATGTAAAAATTAGGAAAAAAAATATATTTGTTAATTCAAATCATTATTAATATTAGATAATAAATCATTTATATTTTCATCCTCTTTTGGTGTATCATATAAATTTTTTAAACACCCTTCTATTTTTTTAATATTAATATTGATTGATTCTGAATATACGTTATTGTAATATTTTAATATATGTTCGTTAAATAATAAATGTATATTTAATAATACTTCTTTTTTATCTGTAATATTTTTATCCGAAAATGATCCAATTCTAGTGAAATATAAAATTATATTATTATAGTTTTGGATTAAATTGTGTAATATATTAAATAATATGTTTTCATATTTTGTCATTGTATATTTTGATCTAATACAATCGTTAATATCATATATTGTTTTTGTATATACATACACAATTGCATCTTTTAATGTTAAATTAAAAAACATATTTTCATCTTTATCAGTAATTTGCGTTATATATTCAATATAATATAATATCGCTTTTTGAGTATGATGAATTGTCGTATTTAATGATCTGGTATACATTAATATTGTTATAAATACATTTGAAATTAATGAAAAACCTTTGTTAAATATATTTATATTTTTTGATTTTATATTTTCTATTGAATAAATCACATAATAATTTAATAATGTTGTATAATTGATCATTATCTCTTTAATTGGCGTATCTATATAAATATCATATGTTTCTTCTAATTTCAAGTTATATAATTTATTTTCAAATTCACCCATATACTTTTATATATATATTTTTTTTAATGTATATTACGAAAACAAATATTAATTATATTAAAAAAGATTAAAAAAGATTTAAAGAATTTTACATTAATTTATTAAAATGTCAGAAACTAATTCTGTTGAAAATAGTAGCTATCGTATGCCTACAAATACTACAATGACCCACGTCCTTAAACTATGTATAGTTGAAGATAAACCACTTATGATGGATTACTGGACACAATCACTAGAACAAAAAGTACTTATTGGTATTCATCAAGATACAAATGAAAAGCTATTAGTTAAAAGCGAGGATGAATATACTAGTCCTATTGTTAAAATTTATAAAGTAGAAACTGAATATATTATTGTAACTGAAAATTCTATGTATTTGGTATCTTCTGATATTCCTACTAAACGTATTAATTAAATTTTCACCAATTCTAAAGAAAAAATGAGACATAACCATTCGGTTACGCGCCCACTCTATTTACACATTATGAACATAGCACCACAGTATCTTATCTTGTCGTTATATGCACGTAAATCTGTTATCGGGGGATAGAATTTGCCATTGCTAGTGATATAACTATGAAAAATACGATTATGAATTCCATGGTTTTATACGATTATTACATTATAGGTTATACTGTAATATAATAATCAAGTTTATATAATATATTATTGTTTCTGATATTCCCGCCAATTGTAAATAAATATTAATCTTTTTTTGTTATTAAATAAATTCCAATTATTGTAATTATTATACCATATATTTGATTTGCTGTATATTGTTCATTATAAAATATTACACCAATAAATAATGCAAACACTGTTGTTAATGTTTTTAATAAGGCATTTAAATTTTGTGTATTAAATTCTTTACTTATCTGAAAAATAGATACAGTAGATATAAACGTTATCAACGATAATGATACTAAAAATAATATTTGCACAAATGAAAAAGTTCTTAGTTTTCCAACAATATTGAATTTTGTTTTTCTGGTTATATACATATACAGCGTGTATAAAATGATTAATATAGATATCATAAGGGTGTTGACAAATAAAAACTCTTCACTATTAAATGTTTGTAATACATCTTTTCTAAAAAAAGGTTCCATTGATTTTAATATTGATATGCCAAATAATATGTGATACATAACTATATTAGTGCTACATTTTATTTTTATAAATTAATTAGATACATAAATTATATTTGGTGATAATTCTTTATTATTTATAATATTATTACATAACTCGTCAGTGTAATCTACTTTATTAACAATATATACGGGTGCTACTGGAGTTGAAATTTTAAATACAAAATTTAAAATATTTTTTAATATACTATTACCAACAATTATTATTGAATGTTTTAAATATTGGTTTTTTATTTCTCTCTTTAAAAAATTAATAAATGTTGTAAGTTTGTATGCGTATTTTAAATGTATATTATGTATATCTGTAGTATCAAATATAAAATAAAATAACTCGTTTCTTTTATATAAGTCTAACCAACTATTTTCAAAAAAATCATAATCCTTATCACACGTAATATAATTGAATTTTACATATACTATTGGAAAATTGTCAAAATTATAATCAACCGGTTGTGTTTTTTCATATGTAATCATATATTAATAATTATATAAAAAATATATAATTATTACTAGTCTATCGCACTTATATTTTCGTCATCGTTTTCATTATCGGATTCCTCCTCATTTTCCTCATTTATTATACTACTTATTTTTTTTCTTTTTGTTAGTGATAGATTATTTGGAAAATTTATATTAAATTTTATTATTAAATTACCAGTGTTATTATTTCTATTAAATCCTAAATTTGGTATTTCTTTTACATGATTTGGTTGTATTATATATTCACCGTTATGATTTATTTTATAGGATTTTTCATTTATATGTTCTAATAAAAATGAAAATCCACACAATGCTTCATTTAATGTTAATAATTTATTATATATCAAATCTAATCCAGATCTAGTATAGTTATTACTAAACTCTAATTTAACTTTTATTTTTAAATCACCAACTATGCCGTTTTCTATATTTCCCTTTTCCTTTATTATTATATATTCATTATTATCAACCCCTTTATTAAACTCAACATACAATGTCTCTGTTTCATAACTTTTTTTATTGTTTCTTATTATATATCTATTTATTTCTATCGGTTTATTGCAGCCATTATACGATTCGGTCATTGTTAATATCACACCAAGCTCCAATGTGTCTGGTTCATTATTGGACTGCATCATATTCTCAAAGTCGGGAAAAGGCATTCCAGGCATTCCGGGCATTCCGTGCATTCCAGGCATTCCTCCTGCTTTAAATATGTGTATTTTAGGACCACCCATGCCTGGTGGAAATTGAAACATTTGATCTATATCTGCTCCTGCACCCTCGTTCATATTTGGATTAAATAATTTGGAAAATATATCCATAGGATTAATATTACCCGACATTTTTAAAAACGGATTTGAACTCTCTAAATCATAATTTCTCCGCTTTTTACTATCACTTAGTATATCATATGCTTCATTTATCTTTTTAAATTTTTCTTGAGAACCACCAGGTCTATCAGGATGATAAAGCAACGACAATCTTCTATATGATTTTTTTATTTCTTCATTTCCTGCATTATCTTTTATTTCTAATGTTTCATATAAATTACTCATTTTATTTTATAGTTAGAAACACTTAAATATTTATTTACGAATATTATTAATGGAATTTATATCGCAAAAATATAAACCAACCAGTCTAGATGATTTTATTATTAAAGACGATTTTGTTGATATTTTAAAATCATTTATTACAATTGATAATTTAAATATTATGATTGTTGGGGGAATGACTACAGGTAAAACATCTCTTATAGAACTAATTATTAAAAATTATTATAGAGAAATACATAATTATAAAGATAATATATTGCATATCAATTCTTTATATGATCAAGGTATCTCACAGTTACGTCAGGATATTAGAACTTTTTGTCAAACATATTCTACGATTCCCAATAAAAAAAAATTTATAATTTTAGACGATATTGATTATATTCCTATTCAAAATCAACAAATATTACGAAATTTTATAGATAAATATAATAATAATGTATTCTTTATTATGTCATGTAGCAATATTAATAAAGTTATAGAAAGTATTCAGTCAAAGCAATATATGATAAAAATTAATAACTTTAATCATCATAGTTTATCGCGCATATCTAATATTATTATTAAAAAGGAAAAAATAAATATTACATCTGATGCTATTGATTTTATAATTAAAATTTCTAATAACTCTATACGTGTTATTTTAAACTATTTAGATAAAATCAAAATATTAGACCATAATCAATTAATTGATCTGGAGTATATTAAAAATATTTGTACAAATATCAAATATTCCGAATTTGATAAATATTTACAACTTATTAAAGACGATAAAGTAAAAGATGCAATTGAAATATTGGATTATTATTATTCAAATGGATATAGTGTTATTGATATTTTAGATATATTTTTTGAATATATCAAATTAACCAAAGTTGTAGACGAAGATCTGAAATTTAATATTATTGAATCAATTATTAAAAGTATTATTATTTTCAATGAAATTCATGAGGACGATATTGAATTATCTTTTTTTACATTAAATCTATATAAAATTATAAAAAATATATAATTATATATTATGGGTCAAGATATTATTAAAATTCCATGTTCTAAAACGATTGGATATATAATATATACTTTTACATTTTTTTTGTATTGGGGTTTTATTATATATTTAAGAATTAAATCTAGAGAAAAATCCAAAAATGAAGATAAAATGAGCGATACATATCCGTCTAATGCTCCTCTTAGATCTGTATCTAAACAAGAAGCAGATTGTAAATATTTATTACGGGATTACTATATTAAAAGCGCATACAACTGTTGCGCAATTAATAAATTTAAAAACTCATTTGTCTCTAAAACAGCTCTCAAAATTTGTTTAGCACAAGGATGTAGATGCTTAGATTTTGAAATTTATTCAGTTGATAACAAACCAGTTATTTCTGTTTCTGATAAAAAAGATTATAATGTTAAAGGAACTTATAATTCTATTCCATTTGACGAAATGTTAAATATTATTAATTCAAATGCATTTGGATCTGGAGCTCCTAATCCAAATGATCCACTTATTTTACATTTTAGAATTAAAACCGACAATAAAAGCATTTATGACCAAATGGCTTCTGATATATTAGCAAATATTGATAATTATAGAATTTTAGGACCTAAATTTAGTTACGAATTTAATGGTCGCAATTTAGGACGAGTGCCTCTACTTTTATTAACTAGCAAAGTTATTATTGTTATTGATAAAACTAACTCTGGATACGAAGGGACCAAGTTAGAGGAATATGTTAATGTTACAAGTAATTCTGTTTTTATGCGCGGATTAAGAGACTATAGTGTTACATATAATCCAGATTTTCAAGAATTAACCGAATTTAATAGAAAGAATTTAACATTAACTATGCCTGATATTTCTCCTGACAATAAAAATGTAAAAGCACCCATACATATGTCGTACGGGTGTCAAATGATATGTATGAATATGCAAAATGATGATGACAATCTTAAGTTTTATAATAATTTTTTTGCAGAAAAAGGTAAAGCATTTGTTTTGAAACCCGAGAAATTACGATTTATTCAAAAACTTATGGAAGCACCTGCAGCACAAGATCCCAAATTATCATATGCAACGCGTCCAGTTAAAGAGGATTATTATTCTTATAATATGTAATTTATTTTGTGTACAATATATATGTCTATTGTGTGTGATAAAAAATTAAATTTTCAAGAATGCGAATTAGCCATTTTAAGACACGCTGTAGATAATGCACAACTTATTAAAAATAAAAAACATATTAATACTCCAGAAATTAAAAAAATTATTAACATTGTTGAAGTTTTTTTAAAACGACGAAAATTAATATGCTATGGAGGCACAGCCATTAATAATCTATTACCTCAAAACGAACAGTTTTACGATTATACATTAGAAATACCAGATTATGATTTCTTTTCTATGGATCCTGTAAAAGATGCAAAAGATCTAGCAGATCTATATTTAAAAAATAATTATTTAGAGGTTGAAGCAAAGGCTGGAGTACATTACGGTACATTTAAAGTATTTGTAAATTTTATACCAGTTGCTGATATTACGTATTTACATCCACAAATTTATAATAATATTAGAAACGATTGTAAAGTAAAAGAAGGTATTTATTATGCACCTGTTAATTTTTTAAGAATGTCTATGTATTTAGAATTGTCTAGACCTGCAGGTGATACTAGCAGATGGGAAAAAATTTTAAGACGATTGATTCTACTTAATAAATATTTTCCAATTGAGGATAAAGTATGCGTATATAATGATTTTCAACGATCATTGCATAGTAAAAAACTAAAAGAAGAACCATTATTTGAATTATTAAAAGATACTCTCATTAAAAATGGTGTTGTATTTTTTGGTGGTTATGCTAGCTATTTATATTCTAAATATATGCCTAGTGACATACGAAAATTATTTTCAAAAACTCCAGATTTTGATGTATTAACTAATGATATTGTTATAACAAAAGATGCTGTAATAAAATCATTACAAAATTATGATAATGTACGTGCCGTTTTTCATAAAAAAGTTGGTGAAATTATTCCAAAACATTATGAAATATTAATAGGAAATGATACACTTGTATTTATTTATCAAACTATTGGATGTCATAGTTATAATAAATTGAAAATAAATAAAAAAACTGTAAAAGTTGCAACAATTGATACCATGTTAAGTTTATATTTAGCATTTAGATACTCAAGCCGATCTTATTATGATACTGATCGTATTTTATGCATGTCTAACTTTTTATACGAGGTTCAACAACATAATAGACTTAAACAAAAAGGTTTATTGAAACGGTTTAGTTTACAATGTGAAGGTGAACAATCAACCTTAGAAAGTATTCGTTCTGAAAAAAATAATAAATATTACGAACTTGATAAAAAATCAAAAGAATATGAACGATGGTTTTTAAAATATACACCAGGAAGAAAGAGAATAGAAAAAATGCAAAAATCATATACTACGAAAAATAGAACAAATAGATATACTAGAAAAAATAAATCTACTAGAAAAAATAAATCTCAACATAGTCTACAAAATGTGTTTGATCTATATAGAAATATATAATTTATGATATTTTATTTAATACAATATCATAAATTGTTACAGTGTTATACACCCTATGCTATTATCAGCCTTTATTAAATCATTATTTCTTTCAACTTACTAATTTCTACATCCTCTATATTTAAATGAGCTTCCCATAAATAACGACAATACATGTATTCCATATTTATATCTTCGGGAAAACATTCAGGAATGTCTTTTAATTTATCTACTATAGATCTAGGCAATAAATAATGAGACGACGGAGGCAATACATAACTCAACTGTACATAATGATGAATTGGATTTTTTGGTTTCTCCTTTATAAATAATGTTTCAAAATATGGTATATAATTTTTTAAATCACATAATAGCGGAGGATAGTTATAATTATATTTCCATTCCCAATCTTGACATCCAAACCGATAATATTTATATGTCCATTCTAACGCTTCCATATAATTTGTACAGATTTGATTGAGTCTAATTTTATCACGCTTCATATGTAAACATACATCATAGTAACGTTCTTCCCATCCATGCTCTTCGGGATTTATATATGTTTCTTTAATTCTATCTATTATTGGCATACTTGTTAATTTATATTCTTTTTCTTCAAACGTATTTACTGGATAATACCTTTTTTGCATTTTTTCCCTATACTTTGTTTCATTTTTTAATAATGATATTTCTTCATTGCTTATTAAATCAACTATTTCTTTTATATGTTTCCAATTTAACTCTTTGTTTGCAGTTAGGCTGAAATCACTATTATCGCACTTACATTTATTATATGCTTCCATTAATACATCTATTCCATTTCTACGAATATTTAAAGATGGAAAATGCGGCATAAAATCATTACCCAAGAAAAAACACAATACTATATAATCATGTATCACATTCATATTAAATGTGTCTTTATTTGTCAATTTTAAACTCAGTTTATCTGCCAACATTTTTATATTCAATATATAATCTTTATTTGGCTCCAATGTATCATCCAAATGTTTAACAAATTCAGGCGTTTCTCTATATAAATAAATATTGGGACATACATCTAGATGATTTAAACAAAGCATAATAAGATCTGCATCTAATCCATATATTAATGTAGTTGTATTGGTATGATATATAAAATTATTTCGGATATAATCAAATATTTTATGTTCTCCTTCTCCTGCTTCATCACTTAGCGACAATATTACCTTCTTATTTGGTTTATAATAATTTTTAATATACTTACACATGGATGTCATAAATTCTGTTCCTGGTGTAATACATGTTGTATCAAATTTGGATTCTGCTTCTGATTTATTGTCTTTTAATTCTTTGGTTAGTTTTGATAATAACGTTGTCTTAAATCGTCGTGTTCTTTGCTGTTCCAGCTTTGCTACTGGAGCAACACCATCAAATGCTACTATAATACGATTTTGTACATCACATGTTTCTATATATTTATCTATTTTTTTACATATATCATTATATACGGTGTTCATGTTTGTTGGCGTTTTTTCATAACTATGTATTATATCATAAATGATTGAATTGCTGTCTAAGTATAGATTATCCACACATTGCAACGTTTGCAATGTTTGAACAATTTTTCTATGCTCTTTTATTAGATGTGAAAAATAACTTGGTATTCCCATTAATATAATTGGTATTTATATGTTTATATACATTTGACTAATTGTTTACTTTGGATTTATACCTTCAGACATTTAAAATGGGACAAAATATAATAAAAAAATTATATCTATTTGTTATATTTTGTGCGAACTTAAATCTTCTAAGGCGTATATTAGCGATTTTCAAGGTATGTAATATGACCAACGATATTTAGTTCAAGTTTTTCTTTAATATCGGGTGGTATAGTTTGTGTATATGACGTCGGTACATATCCAATAACGAAAACGCTATTATCATTATGTAACCATACATTTTCTAAATCATTATAATAAATACGCATAGGACTATTGGGGTCTGATTTATAATCTTCAAAACTATCCCATGTGTATATAACCCATTGATAATTTTCAGTAGGATCCAATCTAAGAGATTCATCATTATGTTCAACGAATGTATAGTTAGTATCGGCCGCGACATCGCCAAGAGGAATTAAAGTAACATTTTTTGTAAAACCAAGTGAAGGTAACGTCTCTCCTTCTACGGCAATATTTCGATAGGTACATCCAATCGTATTCCAAAATAGTTTTAGCGTACAACTAAGACCAGTTGAATCATCTCTATCAACTGCATTAGCCCCCATAGGATGTACATGCACTCTACCATCACCGTGAGTATGGACCGATGATACTATACCTTTAGCTAGTGAGTATTTAGATCCATTAGTGTAATCACCATACACCGAAAAAGGCTCTACGTCTGAAAATGGCGATAAAAATTTATACTCTCCATCTACATAGACAACTATAGAATATATTGTGTGTATATGATCACCGTAAACAGGACGAAATTTCATACGTAACTGAATATCATTGTATAATTCGTCAGTGGTGTCGGTAAGTTTACTTTGTGCGGTAGACCCATTCTGAACTAATTTAGTATTCTCTCTGTATAGAATTATGTCTTTTTTTGGAGCCCCTGTTTCAATTACAAGCTCGTTCATAATTTGAGAATAAGTAAGAGGACCTTTCAATTCATACGTTTTGTGAATGACGTTTGAATCGTAATTAACTGTAATCATCTTATTGGATTGGATAATATTCGTTTAATATCATTCGTTTCATTATCGATGTGTTTAACAGCACTATCAATACGATTATTTATGTAGTATGTGTGGGTGTAAATCATACCCATAGATAATGATTTTGACATATTATAATATAGTATAATATTATTTTTTATTATAATTATGGTTACTCCATTTGAATGTAAGCTTAAACTTATATATATATATAATTAATACCACTAAAAATTAATTATTTATCTTCGCTGTAATGATAATATACGCACAAATATATTTACTGTATCCAGTATAAATTTCAAACTAGATTTTGGATAATTTGCGTATTTTCTACATGTTTTTGCCTCCATAAACATTAGCTGTGTATCATAAGAAACATACACCGAAAATAAAACTATTACTGCGTAAGACATATATCTAAACATACTTTTAGGATAATTGCCTGCAATAAACAGATAATATAATTCTATTAATATTATCATTAATAGCGCAACAAATAATCCCGGATATACAAATTGGAACGTTTTTTCAAAGAATTTAGGGAAAATATAGACAATCGCAGACATTAACATAAATATGAAAAATGTTACAATTAACGCTAAATATATACTTTCAATATTACTTACGTTTATTAATGGTAATATCATCAACGATAAACTAGTTAAAAATGCAAACCAAATAATATGATTTATTAAAATTCCTTCTTTTGTTTTAGGGAAAACGAAAGACATATATATCAATAAACATATACCAATTAAGAACGCCGGAAATCCTAATTTATTATATTTTTTCAAATTTGTTACATTTAAATAAATATAACAAATACTCAATGCTAAATATAAATAAGTATTTGTTACATAATTTTCACACGTTGGATAACCCTTTTTAAATGCATATACATTTATTCCATAAAGTATAATTAAAGAAAATACTAAAATTGCATAATTTGTTTGTGTTTTATTGATCATATTATAATATATAACAATATATTATGGATCAAAAAATGTATATTGATGGAGATGATATTGGTGGATTATTTAATAATAATCCACTTTTTGTAAGAAAATTTATATTAAGTAAAATTTTCAGATATCAAGATATACTAAATAAAACGTACTTGTCGTTACAAACCCAAAAAGATATTAAAATTATCAAACAATCCGATGTAAACTCCTGCATTGAAGAACTAAATACTATAAATACCAGTATCAATGAATTATTAGAAGAAGCAAACAATAGTACAATTATTAACGAAGATTTAATATCTAAATTACAAGAAATTAATAATTCTTTATCTATTATTTTAAAACAATATGGATCAAAAGATATTGATGATATTCTTTTTGCCAGTTTTGGAGATGATTATTTAAATAATATTTTAAAAGAGAATGAAGATGATTCTGAATTTATTGAAAAATATATTATTATCCAAAAATACATTACTCCTATTAAATATAAAATTATTTCATGGAGCATGCAAAATAGAAATAATATAGAGAAAAAAAATAATACTAAAGCTGGAGTACTTCAAGATATATTTATTGCAGAGACTAGTAAAACTTTTGATATTCAAAATATTACAAAATTAACTACCAATTCTTTATTATTGCAATTATATGGTGTAAAAATTGTGTTTCAAAATGAAAAGAAAAAACAAACTATGATATTAACAGGTATTGTTGATAATATTCCTATTGAATATTTAAATAGCGATTATGTTAGCAATCGGTATAATCTATTAGATTCGTTAGTACCAGATGATTTACTATTTAAAACTGAAATTTTTGATACATTTAAAGAATCTTTATCATTAAAAGATATTCTTGTTAATAACTGCGATGATCTATACGAATTATTTATTGGATATACTAGTAATATTAAAGTTATTAAAAAACAATCAATATCTAAAACTACCAGAGAATTTATTCACTCTTCGTTATTTGAACAAAGAAATTTAATATTACAATTGTTAATTCATTCAAATAATTTTGAAATACAATTTATTGCATATATATTATTTGATATACTATCATTAGATGACAAATCTGGAAATAATTCTCCAGACCAAGATTTATTATTTGACAGCTTACCATGGTATTTAAAATTAAAATTTAAAAATGCAATGAAACAAACCATTGAATATACTAATAATATTATAAATTATGATCTAGAAACCAATTTACCATTAGAACAACGCATTTGTTTAATGAGAACAACCGAAAATGTAAAAGAGAAAGCCATGACTAAATTAAAAGAATTAAAAGCAAAATCAGAAGATTCAGGATCAAAAGCACGCCAATATATTGACGGTATTTTAAAAATACCATTTGGTATATATAAACGTGAACCTATATTAACTATTATGGAAAATAATCTTCTCCTGTTTAAAAAAATAACAAATAATTATACATTTATACCTAAACAGTCCACGTATAATAATAATGAAATCTTATTAAATGTAAATAAAATTGAAGATTATGTTATAACTGAAAATTCTAATAATAACTATGATAATATTACAACGGTAATTAATAACATTAAAAAATTATCCAAAAATGATGTTCAAATTATTGTCAATTACGTAAATCAACTATTAATTAAATCAAACCAAGAATATTTATATATTGAACCAGCGAATACAAAAAAAACAATGGTTGAATCTTTACATACTATATTATTAACTGATAGTTCTGATAATATTCTTAAAGAACTATATGCCGACGTATTAAAAATAGAATCTACCTATTCTGAAACAAAAGTATCAGTTCCCAATGAAGCTTTAACTATTAAAAATAATTATAAACTTATTAGTAAATACATTAAAGATGTTAAATCTATATTAGACGATTGTGTACATGGCCACGATAAAGCTAAAAAACAAATAGAACGCATTGTAGGTCAATGGATCAATGGAGAACAAAGTGGCTATTCTTTTGGATTTGAAGGCCCACCCGGTGTGGGTAAAACTTCATTAGCAAAACAAGGCCTATCCAATTGTTTGAAAGACGACGATGGCAATTCTAGACCTTTTTCATTCATTGCTATTGGTGGTTCATCTAATGGTTCTACATTAGACGGTCACAACTATACATATGTTGGATCTATGTGGGGTAAAATAGTAGATATCCTTATGGAAACTAAATGCATGAATCCTATTATTTTTATTGACGAAGTTGATAAAGTAAGTCGCACAGAAACAGGTAGAGAGATTATCGGAATATTAACACATTTAATTGATCCTTCTCAAAATGATGGATTTCAAGATAAATATTTCTCAGGCGTTGACCTTGATTTATCAAAAGTTTTATTTGTATTTTCATATAATGACGTTGATGCAATGGATCGTGTGTTGTTGGATCGTATTCATCGCATTAAATTTGATTCTTTAACTTTAGATGAAAAAATAGTTATTTGTGAAAAACATATGTTACCTGAAATTTTTGAAAAAATGGGTCAAGTAGATACTATTAAATTTAGTAAAGAAGTATTACATTTCATTATTGATAAATATACATGCGAAGCAGGTGTACGAAAACTTAAAGAACTCTTATTTGAAATTATTGGAGAGATTAATTTAGAATTATTAAACTATGACAATACAGTTAAAATACCAATTAATGTTACCATTGATATGGTTAAAAATAAATTCTTAAAGGATAGACATAGTATTAAACAAAAAAGGATTCATGCCAATAGTAGTATTGGTATTATTAGCGGGTTATGGGCGAATGCTATGGGTCGTGGAGGTATTATACAAATTGAAAGTCAATTAATATTAGGTTCTAACCCATTAGATATGAAATTAACTGGACAACAAGGAGATGTTATGAAAGAAAGTATGAATGTTGCAAAATCACTTGCATGGAAATTAACACCAGAAAAAACACAAAAAGAATTATTAAAGAAATTTGAAGAAACCAAGACGCAATGTATACATATTCATTGTCCTGAAGGAGCAACACCAAAAGACGGACCTTCTGCAGGTACAGCAATTACAACAGTTATTTATAGTTTATTAAATAATAAAAAAATTAATAATGAAATCGCCATCACTGGTGAAATTAATTTACAAGGTAAAGTAACAGAAATTGGCGGATTAGATCTAAAAATATTAGGAGGTATTGATTCTGGTGTTAAGACTTTCTTATTCCCTAGCGAAAATAAACAAGATTTTGATAAATTTATGGAAAATCATGGTCATAAAGATATTGTAAAAGGTATCTCATTTTATCCTATTTCAACGATTGAAGAAGCATTAAAATTTGCAATTGAATAAAATATTACACTCTTTAATAAAATATTATAAATGGTATATAATATTTTACAAAAAATAATATTGGTTTAATACATATTATGCCTATGAATAATACTTTAGGTAATTGGGTCAAATTATATAATTTAATTAATACAGTTATTGTTGGTTCTCTTATATTATTTGCTTCTATTATTAATGGCGATGTTAAATGGTTTTCAACTTTAGTTAGTGCTATATTAGTTGTAGGATTTGTATCTCTTATACCTAGTGGCGATACTACACAACGTCCAAATGAATGCAGTCTCATCTCTGGTGCGGGTAAAAGAAGTATTGCAGATTTAAATACACTATTTGTTTCTTTTGTTGCTACATTTATGATCTATGCTAGTTTTTATTATGATAATAAAAAACCATATCTTATATTATTTTTCTTAGTTACGTTATTAGGAAGTATTTATACAAGATCTTCTAAAAATCCCCCATGTAATACAGGCATTGAATTATCAATTGGGTTACTATTCGGTATTGCATCTGGAATCGGGTTCTTTTATGTATGGAACACTATAGATAAAGAAAGATTTACATATTTTTATGATTCAGATAGTACAGATGAAAAATGCACACGACCAAATGGTCAACGATTTAAATGTTCTGTATACAAGGGCGGAGAACTTATTCAAGACCTATAAATACTCGTTTATTTGTTTTTATCCAATTTATTAAATTAGATAATGTATTTGATATTTTAATCTTAGATGCATATTCATGTATTGTCATTTTATTTGTTACTTTTTTCCATGAAACACTTAAATTATATAAACTGGTCTTTAATGGTATACATTCGTATTCTAATAATATTTCTAGTGATGCAGTTTCTTTATTTAATTTTTTATTTATTACATTGTGAAATCTAAATAATAGTTCTTTCAATATTTGTTTATCTTTTATAGTGTGTACATTTACGTTTTTTAATAATGCATATGCATGGCTACTGCAGTGCTGACATGGCAAATTTTGCATCAATATTATAATCCGATTCCATACATGAACTATGGATTTTTCAATATGCTCATCATTTAGTTTATCTACCAAGTTGTGAATAAAATTCCACGTAGATGGACCCCAAGTATCAGTCATTAAACTATATAAAGAGTTTTTATATTATTAAATAATTAATAATATGAAAAATATTAATGACTGGAAAACCGAATTTTATGAAGAACTCTCTATAAATAATAATGAAAGTCACGATAATGTTTGCTTAATTACTAAATCTGAATTAATTGAATATAGTATAAAATTGCCATGTAACCATTCTTTTAATTATTTACCGTTATATAGCGAAATTTGCAACCAAAAAAAAAACCAAAAAAAACAATTAGAAACACAACAATTGCATCTAAATGAAATTAAATGCCCATATTGTAGGACTACATTTAATAAATTATTACCGTATATTCCATATGAGGGTGTTAATAAAATAAGAGGTGTTAACACTCCTATTAAATATAGTATGTTTTTATCAACATGTAAGTATATTATGAAAAGCGGTAAAAAAAAGGGACAATTATGTAATAAAGAATGTAATTTTGACCACTGCACCCAACATCACAATATTATTAATAAACAAAATATGGTTAAAGCACAAACAATTGGTTGTAAACATATTCTGACTAGAGGTAAAAATAAAGGTAAAGAATGTGACCGTAAAGTCAAGTCTAATGATTTATGTACTATACATTGTAAAAATACTATTTAAGGTAATATTTTTGTTATTTTTAATTTATATAATTAATATATAATGAATATAAGCGAAGATAATATTATTCTATTACCGTTAACTATAATTTTATTTGATAGATTCAACTCATGGCCTCAAGATAGTTTTATATACTTTCAAAATAAGAATAATGAAACTGTTTTTTCTGGAAATATATTATCTAATATAGATTATAAAAATATATATAATGTTAGTTTAAAAGAAGGAAAATATAAGGTATATTTAGACGGAAGTATAAATAAAAGATCAGTATCGTGGGATATATATACTAACGATAGTGGTGTATTAAAAAATATTTGCTCATCTGATAATTATAAATGTGAAATTGACAATTCATGTGAACCCGATACGTTTATA
>Ga0209533_1000397_pt1 | contig 42233 bp, 46 predicted proteins | sample COG_04_FD_184748 | JGI IMG/M metagenome (GOLD analysis project Ga0209533, IMG submission 184748) | Pelagic Microbial community sample from North Sea - COGITO 998_met_04 (SPAdes) (version 2) | ecosystem: Environmental > Aquatic > Marine > Neritic zone/Coastal water | place: Helgoland, sampling...
CCCACCGGCACCAAGATGGAAGTAGACATGCGTTATCGTTCGTATGCCTGCGCTCTGTGCCGAAAATATAACGAGTTCCGACAATAGGAGCACCACCATGTCCAAATCAAGCTACACCAAAACCTTACAACAGTGGTTTGCCCACTACGGGTTCCCCGATTGTCCGCTGACCGACCAAGAGCTTGCCTACCTTTGGCGGCACGATTTCGGTGTCGAGCAGGCATACAGTATCGGTTGTGACGTCAGCAGCGGGTTTGCCTTCAACGACTGCGCCACCGACACGAAGGAGCACCACCATGACCAGAATACGTAACACCATGACCAGAATACGTAACGACGAGGTGCGTGACTACGTAGACCGCCGCGAACCGTTCCACACCAAAGACAGTACATCGTACGCACTGTTTTCAGGCAAAGGGCGCTACGTCGTGTTCGTCTATGGATTCAATAACCCGCTGTACGTCTACGATGACGATCTTGAGGTGTGGTTCGGTAATGCCGACACCCACGAGACAGCATCTGAGTCACTCAAGGCCGAAACAATAGCGTCAGACGTCAAGATAAACTGGCTGACCCACGAGGACACGAGAGCACTGATCGACGCTGGATCGTACGCCGCGCACTGCTCTCGCCGAATTCTTAATCAACAGCAGTAGGAGGAGCACCATGCCTAAGATAAGCAATAGAGAAGTCAGGGCGTATGTCGATCGGCGCGAGGAGTTCGTGACCAACAACGGCACGATCATTTCGGACACCACGTTTAGCGGTGATATTGACGATGCCACTGCGCTGCCCGCCGACAAGGGTAAAGGGTTCTACATCGTTTACTCATACGGCAAGCACTTTCCGATGTTTGCCTATGATGAGACAGCAGCCCAATGGTTCGGCAATGGCAGCAAGTATAGCCATACAACGACGCGCCACCAGAGCCACGCCAGACCGTCAACCGACGACATACTGTGGCTAGACCATGACGGTATGCTCGACCTCCTTTGGGAAGGATCATACGCCGCATACTGTGCCGCAAGGATACTCAAGAAAGCATCATAACCCTTAACCCGTTGACACCTTATGTGTTTACATGTAATCATATCAATTCAACTGCGCCCACCTAAGGGCACACAGGAGAACCACAATGGCTTCAATAAACGAGTGCAAGACCACCATCGCGGCAATGTTCCGCAAATCCCCCAAAGTAGTGCCAATGATCCACGGCGCACCCGGCATGGGCAAGTCAGATGCCTGCCTCCAGATAGCCGACGAGCTGGGCATACCTCACGACAGGGTGCTTGTGGTGCATATCAACAACCACGACGTCGTCGACTTCACCGGTGTGCCCTCAATTACTGACGGCATGACCGTGTTCAACCCCACCAAGATGTTCTACGACTACCGGGAAGGTTCTGGCCCCGGCATGATCGTGCTTGAGGAGCTGGCCCAGTCATCCCAGCAGCTCCAGACATGGGCAGCGGGTTTCGTGTTAGAACGACAGACCCCGGTGTTCAAAGTCGACCCAAGCGTGGTGATGATCGCCACTGGTAACCGTGCCCAAGACCGTGCTGGTGCCAAGCCTCTGTTAGGCCACCTGAACGACCGTATGTATCACTTCGACGTAGACACGTCGCTCGACGATTGGTGTGAGTGGGCCATGAACAACGGTGTGGATGCCATGGGTATCGCGTTCCTTAGACTGCGACCCAACCTGCTCAACGATTACGACGCCAACAAGCGCAGCAATCCAACCCAACGATCGTGGACCAAACTGTTCACCGAGGTACCACTAGAACTGCCCACCAACATGTACCTGACAGCAGCAGAGGGCAAAGTGGGCGAGGGGGCAGCAGCTGAGTGGGTTGCTGCGATGGACATGATGCACAAGATGCCGTCGATCGACCTCGTACGACTACACCCTGCCGATACTGAGGTGCCAGAAGAGCCAGCCGTCAAGTATGCCGTGTCGACTGCGCTGAGTATGACGGCAACGCCAGACACGTTCAGCAGGGACATGACCTATATGGACCGTATGCCTAAGGAATTTCAGATGGTCTACGTCACAGACGCACTGCGCCTAACGCCACAGCTACAGCAGACCCGCGACTTCATCGGCTGGGCGATCAAGAACAAAGACATCTTTATGGGAGGTAACTAATATGGACTGGATTACTGAAAAGATTGACCCAATCCAAAACAGCCGCGACGTCGAGTATATAGCCGACGTTTTATCAGAACTTCTTTACGAAAAGCATGGACGCCGTGTTGGTGCAATGAGTTTCGACATCGAAGTAACTTTCCGATTAGACGAGGAGGATGACGAATGAATATGCAATCACAACTACTGGCGGCCATCGAAGCTGCACAACACGCTGCACAACACGCTGCACCCGCAGCTCCAGCCGTCGACGACGACTCATTGACGTCGCCGGTTTCACAGATCGCTAATGTCATCGACGACATTGCCGTCGCCGTGCCTGCTAACACCAACGCGCGACTATTTGCAGTGCCGCCGAAGAGCGAGACTGTACCAAGTGTTGAATCTGTTAACACGTTACCTCGTCACTCGTTACAAATCAAGAACTTAGATGAGAAAGCCGTGCTAGTGCAGGTCAAACGCCGGATGTACTCACCCTACAAGCTCGACACCGAGGAAAGCCGAGCGTACGGCGCAGGTAATGTTAACAAGCATCTGTTCGAGGGGCGCAACAACCGCGTCAAAGAGGCAATCAGCAAGTACACCGAGGTCTATACATACGCCAAAGACAACACGGTGCCGTGGACTACTGGTGTGGAGCTGCTCAACATCGACCACTACATGTTCTTTACAGCAGGACTGCGCCAACTGATCGACAAGGCCAACGATGCGGTCGACGATCTTGTCCAGCATTGGGACCACGAGGTCACCGCAGACCTAGCACGCTTGGCCGACATAGCCTTTGCCAAGGGTAAGCCGAACCTTGCCAACCCCAACGACTACCCTGACGCCGCCGAGGTGCGTGCCAAGTTTAGTATCGAGGTGCGCTACATGCCGGTGCCTACGACAGGTGACTTCCGTGTGGGTATCAGCGACGAGGACAAAGACAGTCTGCAACGCCAGCTCGACGATGCCAGTGCCAATGCAAGCGCTCACGTCCTCAACCAGATGATCGAGCCAATGCAACGCGCTGTCAGTAAATTGGCGGTGACCATCGGCGACGACGGACACATCTTTCGAGACAGTCTGATCGACAACATGGTCGAGGTTTCATCTCGTATGGCCAAGATCAACATCTCAGATGACCCAGAGATCACCGAGCGTATCAAAGACCTCCAGTCACTGGTCGGCACCTACGCCAACAACAAAGACGTACTGCGCAACTCATCAACGGTACGTGAGAAAGCAGCAACACAAATCGACGACCTTATGAGCAAGATGCAAGGTCTAGTATAGGAGAACACCATGAGCGCCCAACTACAGCACACTGCACTCGACGACGTGCAACGCAAGGTAGGCAAGGCCAAGTCACTACTGATCTTGGATCACCCATTCTTTGGGACCGCCTGCACCAAACGGCCTATCATCTACACCGACAAGATACCGACCGCCGGTATGTCAGCGACAGGTCAGATGTACATCAACCCAGACTTTGCCGAGCCACTGTCAGTTCGCAACATCATGTTCTTACTGGCTCACGAGGCGATGCACTACATGCTATGCCACGGTTTGCGCCGGGGACACCGAGATGCCAAGGCGTGGAATGTCGCTGCCGACAAAGTTATCAACGACACCCTGATCGACGCCAATGTCGGCGACTTCATCGACGGCGGAATTACGCTGGACGGCGCTCGCAACATGGCCGCCGAGTCTTTGTATGATGAGGCCGACGACGGCGAAGGGGATGGCCCCGGCGGTCTTGGTAACGACATAGGCGACCCCGTCGACGACGACGGCAAACCGCTCGACGACGCGCAGATCCACCAGCTCGAAGCGCAAGCCAAGATCGAGACCATACAATCTGCCAAGGCTGCCAAGGCAGTCGGTAAGCTGCCCGCAGGTATCGAGCGTCTGGTCGACGATCTCGTTAACGTGAAGACTCCTTGGTACGATATTCTTGAGCGCTTCATGGCGGGCAAGATCAAAGATGGTTACTCGTGGAACAGACCCAACCGCCGGTTCATCGCTCGCAACATCTACATCCCCGGCGTTGACTACCTACCCAAGATGGGGCCGGTCGTTATTGCTGTTGATACATCGTGCTCTATTACCAACGACGACATCGCCATGTTTAACGGGCACATCAACCGCATCATCGACACATGTAACCCCGAGGTTGTTCACGTTGTCTACTGTGACTCTGCGGTAGCAGGTGTTGACGAGTACACACCTGATGACTTTCCTGTCAGCATCCAAGCCTTGGGCGGCGGCGGTACATCGTTCAAGCCTGTGTTCGACTGGATCGACGACAACGCTATCGAGCCCGAGTGTGTTGTCTACCTGACTGATGGCTACGGCGATCAATCCCAATTCACGACCAGCCACGAAACAGTGTGGCTCACGACAGGCACCACGGCATTCAGCTGGGGCACCGTAATAAAATTCGAGGACTAGACTATGACTTACGTACGCAAAACCGAGACGCTCGTAAGCGAGATGCTAAACAATATCAGTTCAATGCAAGCAACGGCAAAGGCGGCATACCCGCCGACATCGATCGATTACGGCACTCCCCTGTTCGAGTCAGCACGAGGGGCGGTCAGTAAGGCGGCGTACAGAGACGCACCACAGCTAGAGGGCAAGTTGCCCGCGGCGTGGCTAAGCAAGCACAGCAGGGTGACGGTTAAGTTCCCTGTTGACTGCTACCCTGAAGACATACTCGACCGCAGTAGTAACGTTGATACAACACAGGTGGCGTTCCCAGAACACGACCAAATCTCTCTGCCGTTTGCCGTTAGGCCACGCTACGACGGGGCGGAGGTAACAATAACAGCTGATGACTGCGACGACTTACTGCGCAGCTTTTTCGATGTAGCTGCGCTGCGCCAAGGCCACCTCCGGCGTATCACCAAGCAATTCGCAGAGGTGCGTGAACAGATCCAGATATTCATGGCGGGGTACTCATCGCTCAACGCTGCGGTTAAGGTCATGCCCGAGATCGAGCTGTACGTACCAGAGCATTACATGACCAAGTTACGCGAGCCAGCACCCAGTCGAGCGGCGAAGAACTCTTCCATACTCCCAGAAAGCCTAGGTATCGACCGCGACATGCTCGCATCGATCGCAATAGGCCACCGAATTACAAAACCATAATAGGAGAACAACCATGTCTAACACGTCAACCAATGTATCAGAACTAGCCCGTAAGAAAGGGCTGCACCCAAGCGTAGTACACAACCGCCTAGGCCGAGGGTGGTCGTTAGAGGATTCACTCAACACCCCGGCGCGTTTAAAGCGAGGCCGCCCACGTAAGACCCGCATCAAGGATCAGCCGCCAGTAGCGGCGCTAAGCTTTACCGATAGGTTTTGTAAGAGATGCTTTGCCACGTCTGTCTCGCTCTCTGTGATTGTCATCTTCGTATCGTGGTGGCTGTCCAACCTATAAATCTGCTAACTTTGCCCCCCCGCTTAGTGCGGGGAATGGAGACCTAAATGAAAATATGTACCGTAGATCTTGAGACCTACTGGAGCGTCACGCACTCCCTGTCCAAGATGTCCCCCATCGCTTACTGTATGCACCCTGACACAGAGATAATCTCTTGTGGGTTTAAGTTTGACGACGGCGAGACCGAGATTGTATTCGGCGAAGCGAACGTCATCGAGTATGCGTCCAAGGTCGACTGGTCACAGTATTGGGTAGTCGGGCACAACCTGTCCGGCTTTGACTCTATGATCCTAGCATGGCGTATGCACATCAAGCCCCGGCTATGGGGGTGCACGCTGGCTATGTCTCGACCAATCCACGCCAAGGACGCTGGTGGTTCACTGGCCAAGCTCGTGGAGCATTACAAGATAGGCTACAAAGACCAGTCCGCGCTCATCGCCACGAAAGGCCGACGCTTGTCGGAGTTCACCAAGAAAGAGATTGCCGACATGGCTCTCTATAACAAGGACGACGTTGACCAGTGTTACGCGCTACTGAGACGACTCATACCGCAGACACGTAAAGACGAGGTGCGGCTTATCGACATGACGATCCGCATGTTAGTCGAGCCAAAGTTTGAGGCCGACAGTTCACTGCTGTACGCCACGTTGGTCGAAGAAGGCATACGTAAGAAGAAGGTGCTGCTCGAAGCATCTAAAGAGATGAACGTTTACGACGCAGCGCACACCGACGAGGAGAACATAGAAGCGATCCTAAAGCTGCTATCGTCTGCTGCTAAGTTTGCAGCGTTCCTACGTACCGTGGGCGTGGAAGTTCCAACCAAGATTTCAGCACGAACGGGCAAAGAGATACCTGCGCTGGCAAAGACAGACGAAGAGTTCCTTGCGCTACAAGAACATGACAACCCGATAGTTGCTACAGCAGCAGCCGCTCGCTTAGACGCCAAGTCAACGATCCTACAGACGCGCATCAACGCGTTCCTAGACGCCTCTAACGCGCACCCTGACAAACGGGTGCCTATTCCGCTGAAGTACTACGGAGCGGACACTACGGGACGCTGGAGCGGGTGGGGCTACAACCCACAGAACTTACCACGTGTTAATCCGTATGCACCCCGACCATCGGATGCACTGCGTAAGTCGTTGATCGCACCGGCAGGGTACAAGGTCGTCGTGGCGGATCTGTCCGGCATCGAGCTACGTGTTAACCACTTCTTGTGGAAGGTGCCATCTAGTACGGCAATGTTCCAAGCCGACCCAGAGAAAGCTGACCTATATAAAGACTTCGCCAGTAAGCTTTACGCCGTACCCTACGATGGCGTGACCAAGCAGCAACGACAGGTCGGCAAAGTTGCCCACCTTGGGCTGGGTTTCGGGGCAGGGTGGAAAACGTTTATGACCGTCGCCAAGCTGATGGGCGGTGTAGAGATTGATGAGTCTGAGAGCCAAGACATCGTGAACCAATGGCGTGACAGTTACTACGAGATCACCAGAGGATGGCGCACATGTCACAACGTACTGCCAACTATTATGCGTGGTGCGACGGGGGCTGCTCTCGACCCGTGGGGTATGGTTGTCCCAGTCCCTGAAGGGCTAAAGACACCTAAAGGCATCATCCGTTACCCAAGCCTGCGCACCGAGCGTAACGAGATCGACGGACGTATGGAGTTTGTGTACGGGCACGGTCGCAACAAAGCCCGAATCTATGCAGGGAAGATCGACGAGAACATCGTTCAGCATCTTGCCCGGTGTGTAATTGCTGACAACGCGTTAACAGTTCAAGATCTTACGGGCTTAAACCCTGCGTTAATGGTTCACGATGAGCTGGTTTACATCGTTCCTGAAAGCGAATCGCAGGACATGCTAGATCTAGTACAGAAAGTAATGCGCACGCCCCCTATATGGTGGCCTGAGCTGGTTACATGGAGTGAAGGTGACATCGGTGACACTTACGGTGACGCAAAGTAATGGTAATGAACCACTTAAAAGGAGGCACGGATGTCGATAGTAGGTGCATATAGTTGCAGGCTATGTTATATACATGTAAGTAAGTTCAGGGAGGAACATGCGCACTGGCAACCAGCGGTGTTTAGGAACTAACTAAGCCTGCAACGTTAACAGTGTGGAGTAACATTTGGGGTAACAAATGGAAGTTAACAAAACGGAAGAACCAACAGCAGCTGTTACGGTACAGCTGCTAAGAAACCCAGACAAAGTGCGCGAGTGGCTCACGGTGGCTGATAGACACATGCAAAGTTATGCTAACAACCCGGAGATCTTTTTACTCCCGAAAGCGCATGAGTTTCTCAACCCTTTGATCCGCGCGTTCGCGCACAACACAGAAGGATTTGTATGGTACCTAATGGAAGTACGAGATCAGTTCGACAGACGAAGCCAACAGTTTGTCGAAGTTCAAGCCATACACCGTCGAGTAAATGGGCGGTGTGTCCAGCAGGCGCGCAGGGAGCGGATGGCAAGAGCCATCACCAAAGCCGAAGAGCTTTACGGCCAGATACCCTATACTAAGCGGATGCAATGGATGGCAGAACAAGAACATAAATGGGCACAACGACGACTGGCGTTCTTAGAAATACAGCGCAAACGGCTAAAGCAGGAGCGGTTGGAGACCGAACTGCGTACCGAAATGCTGCTAGAGTTCTGGGACATAATCGATACAGAAATATATGAAGGAAAACTACCACAGTGGAACTAAAAAAACCTTGGAGCTACTCGGCTCTTACAGCGTTTGAAACATGTCCACGTCGCTTCGAGCTAACTAGAGTGACGCGTAAAGTAAAAGAACCCCAAACGGAGGCAACTAACTGGGGCAACGAAGTACACACGGCACTGGAGCTGTTCGCTAAGGACGGTAAGCCTTTGCCTAAGAGCATTGCGAAGTACGAGCGGTACGTCGACAAGATACTTTCCTATGAGGGCAAGCGTGTCATCGAAGAAAGTATCGCACTCGACCGCAGCTTCCGGCCAACCGAATGGATGGCAGACGACGTATGGGTACGGGGCATCATCGACATCGGCGTCGTTGGTCCAGAGAAAGCGTACCTGCTCGACTGGAAAACTGGCAAGCGTAAGCCTGACATGGACCAGCTGAAACTGTTCGCGGCCTTAGCGTTTGCTAAGTACCCTTGGATAGATAAGGTTACCACGGGATTCATCTGGTTAAAGTCTGGTGAGTTCGATAAAGAGGTGTTCACGCGTCAGCAGCTTCCAGAAATCTGGAACGAGTTCATGCCACGGCTAAAGCGTTTAGCGATAGCCCACCATGACGACAAATGGACACCTAAGCCGTCTGGCCTCTGCAAGAACTGGTGCCCGGTAGGTAGACAAAACTGCGAGTTCTGCGGAGTATAAATAATGACTGACGTACCACTGACGATTGAGCAATTCTTAGAGCTTTCTAACGAAGATTTGTTAGCGCTAACGATTGACATGCCCAGCCTAACTCCACTTGAGCTTGAGCTGGCGCTAAGACTAGAGACTTACCTAGCGATGTACGGCGATTTCGTACCGTCCGTTAGTCTCCACTAAGAGGTACTAAGAATGGCTATGACCCCAGAGGGTAAAGTTAAGAGGAAGGTTAAAGAGTACCTCCAGTCTATTGGGGCGTGGTACTACATGCCTGTGTCTAACGGCATGGGACGTGTAGGCTGCCCTGATATACTGGTGTGCTACAAAGGTTTGTTCATGGCTTTCGAGACGAAGGCACCGGGCAAAATAAAGAATGTCACGGCTAACCAAGAGCGTGAATTGGCCGACATACAATCTGCTTACGGGTTAGCACTTGTAGTCGACGACGTTAAACAAGTTGAGGATGCGATCAATGCCAAAATCATCGAAGCAGGAACTAGAGACTAAGGCCGCTTACAACAAGAAGCCTAGTGTCCAAAAGAAACGTGTTGCCCAAAACAAAGCACGCCGCGAAGCAATCGCTGACGGTCGTGCCGCAAAGGGTGACGGTAAAGATGTTCACCACGTGGACCCACTGGACAAGGGGGGCAGCACTAGCAAGTCGAACACAAAGGTTGTCAGCAAAAAAGAAAACCGTGGCTGGCGTAAGAAGAACCCGGAGATGTACACCAAGGGGAGTAAGTAATGGACAACACCGACGAGAGAGTATGGGCCTACCTGCTACAGCACCGTACCCCAGTGGGCGTCTACGGAGCCCAGTTAGGTTGTGACATCTATGACATTGCGCTGAACTGTGACGTCACCACGGAGCAGGCGCAACAGTATATCGACAAGATGAAGCCTCCACACCAGCAGGCGCTAGACCCAATCCGTGCGCACAACGTCGGTGAGTCAGACTATTCGCGACATGCGATCCAGCCTTGGGACATCTGGTTGGAGTACGGGTTGAACCCGTGGGACGCTGACATCGTGAAGCGTATCTTGCGCACCAAGGAGGGCCAACGACGGCTCGACTACGAAAAGATTAAACACATATGCGATGAGCGCATCCGACAGCTAGACGCCGAATTAGATAAGGATTTACCCCATGTTGATATGGCGTGAGAAGAAGGCGCTGGTACTTAAAAGCCGGGAGCCTGCCCGCATCACCAACATAATACCAACAGCGAAAGCGTTCACAGTTAAGGGCATCCCGTACGTGGCGGTGCCTCACAAGATCGCCGAGACTAAGGTACTGCGCAACCTCGGCTTTGACGCACCAGCCCCTATCAGAGAGCATTATGATTGGCCCGGTCGCTACACACCCTTCGCCGCACAACGAGAAGCGGCGGCGTTTCTGTCTATGTATGATCGGGCGTTCAACCTTAGCGAGCTAGGGACTGGTAAGTCTCTGGCGTCTCTATGGGCCTACGACTACCTGCGCAGTATCGGTCATCTGCACAAGGTCTTAATTGTTTCTCCACTGTCAACGCTAGAGCGTACATGGGCCGACGAAGTGTTTCAGCACTTTCCACACCTACAGTACGCCGTGTTGTACGGCTCGAAGCAGAAGCGTGAGAAGATGCTGAAGACTGACGTCGACGTGTACATCATCAACCACGACGGTTTGCAGATCATCGAGCCTTGGTTAGTAGACCGCCCGGACATCGACTTGATCATCATCGACGAGATAGCACAGGCAGCACGCAACGCAGGGACCGACCGGTGGAAAGCGATCAACAAAGTAATCAACCGGCATAAGCCCACCCGTGCTTGCTGGGGTATGACTGGTACGCCAACACCAAACGCACCAACCGATGCTTGGGCACAATGCAGACTTATATCACCAAGCAACGTACCGCCTTACTTCAATCGCTTTAAGGGCCAAGTAATGCGCCAGTTGTCGCAGTTTCAGTGGCTACCAAGACCTGATGCAACGGACATCGTACGTGAGGTTATGCAACCGTCTGTACGCTTTACTCGTGACGAATGCGTTGACCTGCCGCCACTTATGTACGAGACTCGACAAGTAGCGCTAACTAAAGAACAAAACAAAGCCTACAAAGAGATGGTCGCTAGGATGCGGACCGAAGCCGACAACGGCGAAATCACAGCAGTTAACGAAGCAGTAAAGATGGGCAAGCTTGTACAGATTGCCTGCGGCGTCGTCTACTCTAACGACAAGACAGAGCTGACTATCCCATCTTCACCGCGCATAGAAGAGACCCGCGAGATCGTTCGCCAAGCTGAGGGCAAGGTCATCGTGTTTGTGCCGTATGTTAGCTCGGTCAACATGGTCGCCGACGAACTGAGAAAAGACTTCACTGTTGAAGTGATCCACGGGGGAGTTAAGAAAGAGGAACGTGACCGCATATTCGGGGCGTTCCAGAAATCAAAAGAACCAAGGGTCATCGTGGCGCAACCTGCCGCTATGTCCCACGGCTTAACACTGACGTCCGCTTCTACCATCATTTGGTACTCATGCGTAACGTCGAACGAGGTCTTTGAGCAGGCTAACGGTCGGATCAATCGACCGGGCCAGAAGATGAATAACTTCATCATCATGTTGGAAGGAACACCCGTCGAGAAGCGCATCTACTCTCGTCTTCGCAATAAGCAGAAGATGCAGGGCGCGTTACTAGACGAGGTCAAGGCACATCGGGGTTCTGTCATGGCTTGACAGGCGAACCTATATGTACTAATCTGTTAACAAGTAAACACACATAGAGGCATAAAGCGTATGAACTTGCTACGACCAGAAGAGGTTTCTGAAAAATTGGGCATCACCAAAGCAGCATTACCAGCACTGCGGCGGCGAGAAATAAGCTTCCCCCAACCTATCAAGGTCTCGCAGAAAGTCCTGCGTTGGGATGAAGCAGATATTAACAGCTGGCTACACGGTAAAAAGGAGAAAACAAATGACGAAAATATCGGAGTTGGATGACGGTTCCTGCCTAAAACTGTTCATCGCCCTGCGAGATCGACGGGCACAACGCAAAGCTGCGTATGACGACGACGACTCAGGGGACAAGGCAAAGCAGAACAAGATCGAGGTCGAGTTTCTGCGACGGTTCCAAGACCGGGGAATAGACAACGTGTCTTCACGCGACATTGGAACTGCTTACAGGTCAACACGTTCTTCCGCCACTGTGGCAGATTGGGACGCGTTACTTGGGCACGTAAAGGAGAACGATGCTTGGGAGATGTTGGAACGGCGGGTAAACAAAACTGCTATCCAGCAATTCAAGGAAGCCGAGGGCGATTTGCCACCGGGTATCAATTGGTCAGAAACTCAAGTTGTCAATTTTAGGCGTAAGTAGATGTTAACGATGGATGATCTGCCAGTAGAAGTCGTGGTACTACCACGGATTTACAAAGCTAGACACTACCGGTCACTTGAGGGTGAGCAGCTGTGTTCGTCTGATGACGGTGTAGTTCCGTCTGTTAATGCAACCGAACCCCAAGCGAAGAAGTGTTCTGTATGTACGAACAACACATGGGGTTCCCGAATTACGCCTAATGGCAAACTGGGAAAGGCTTGCGCGGAAAGCATAAAGCTTACGCTTCGCAAACCAAACTCGGACTATGCGGAAACGTTTCGCGTTCCTGCTGCGAGTGTCCGACCGTTTCGTGCTTACGAAGACCAAGTCATAGCACGAGGCGAACAACTAACACACGTCGTAACAAAAATCGACGTTACCCGTGTAGATCAGCGAGCAACGTTGACGTTTAAAGTCACACGATTTTTAGACGAAGACGAACTCACTTCTATACATACGCCGGAGCAAGCGGATAGCCCGTTTGGTTCCACTGATGGCTACACATATTAACCAAACCCGAGAGGAATTTACCATGGCTACAACTAACGCAATGCACATCCTGACTAACGTCGAAGCCCTGTACCCGCGTATCAACACGACGTACAAGTACGACACCAAGGCCAACAACGGCAAAGGGCAGAGCGTCCCGTGTGACCCGTTGGATGAGGGTGCAAAGTATGAGCTGAACTTTAAGCTCCAAAAAGAGCAGGCTGCCAATCTTTATAAAGACATGTCAGATGCGTACAACCAGCGTAAAGCTGCCAACTGGCCTGAGATGCCATCTGCGAAGGAGGTTTTCGAGCAGGTCGACGGCGGGTTCGTAGTAAAGTCGAGCTTGAAAGGTTCGTACAACAATGAGCTAACAAAGAAGCCACGTCAGTTTGACGCTCGCAACCAGCTCTTGCCGGAGGATTTCGAACTAACAACCGGCAGCACGATCAACAGCCATCTGGCGTTGGTGCCGTACTCTTCTAACAACGGTAACGGCGTGTCTCTACGACTTCGTGCAGTTCAAGTTGTGAAGTTTAAAGAGCGAGAGCTGGCAAGCCCGTTTGGCGAAGTTGAAGGCTTTGACAGCACGGCAAACGTAGAAAGCTTCGGTGACGACTTCGATGAAGTACCAGCTCCAGCCCCTAAGCCCACCCCAGCGCCAGTTGCCGAAGTGGTAGAAGCCGCGCCTAAGAAAGCTAAACCTGCTAAAGTTGACGACTACGACAGCATCGACGCAGCGCTAGACAATCTAGACTTCGACGACTAGCACCGCTGCTCGCGAGTAACGGGGGTTCGCCCCCGTTACTATTTGTTCACACGTCAACAGAATAGGTAACGGCATGGGTACATTAGAGTTCCTAAAGCTAGTGCTTCCGTCACAGGGGCAGACTGTCCTTGGCCTCGTGCAGGCGAAAGACGACGGCGGTTCTTGGTTCAAATGGAAGAACTACCCCAACGCCGAAGAGGCAGCTCAAGCAGCATTATTCTTCGATGGTAGAGGAGAAACAGTCTACTTCGGAGTTAACTCATTCGGCGATTGGTACGATGACGAGAAGACCGGCAAGCGCCGCATCCGCACGCAGGAAAACGTGGTGGCATGTCGGTCACTTTTCGACGACTTCGATGTCGACGTATCCAAGAAGGACGCGTACGACACAAAGGAGGAAGCGCTTGAAGGCGTGGTTCTCTTAGCTAAATCATTACGGTTATCCCCAACGATCGTTAACTCCGGCGGCGGGTACCACAGCTACATCCACCTCAACGAAGACATAACGACCGAGGTGTGGGAAGAACTGTCCGCTATGAAGCGTGACGTCACAACGCACTTACAGATTAAAGCAGACCGCGCCGTGGATAGTGACACGTCGCGTATTCTACGGCCCATAGGCGTTCACAACCGCAAGTACGAACCAGCGCGCCCCGTAGAGCTACTCAGGGAAGGTAAGGTCTATACAGTAGACAAAGTGCGATCAGCGTTATCGGATTTCATAACCAACAACAGCGTGCAACCTGCGCCGACCACTCGAAAGGCTGCGAATGTTAGCCCGTTTGCTGATACGCCGGTCGACTACCCTGACAGCGACGCGGAAGTAGTAGCCAAGAACTGTGCTGCTGTTCGTCAGTTTAAAGACAGTGGTGGCAACATACCGGAACCTCATTGGCACCGTGCCATCGGGGTCATCAAGTTTTGTAAGGACGGCGCAGATAAGATCCATGAGTGGAGCCAAGGGTACGAAGGCTACTCCATGGCGGAGACGCAAGAGAAGATCGACGAGTGGACTGTTGGTCCAACATCGTGCGTAGAAATGGATCGCCACGCCGGGTGCATGGCAGACTGTCCTTTTGCGGCGACTTGCAGGTTTCCAGTCACACTAGGCTTTACTGAAAAAGCAGAGTCTGTCGCTGAAGCCAGCATAGACGCTAACGCCGTCGCCACGAAAGCAGCCGCAGCAGTGGGACAGGTTATCGAAGGGCAGCACATCCCACACTGGCCCGCGGCAGGTTACCGTTGGAACGGTCAGACGTTATCGAAAGCCTACACAGACGAAGAGGGCGTCGTCCACTGGACACCGTTCTGCCGCTCGTTCGTATACCCCATTAATCGCATCCAAGACAGCGAAGGAGTATGGAACATACATTGGAAAGCACTAGAGCAAAACGGTCGTTGGCGCGAATTCTTTATGCCTACGACAGAGTTAGCATCCCCAGACATGATGGCGAAGACGCTTGCATCGTACGAGGTGTTTCTCACACGCTCCAAAAACGCGAGAAATAATATGGTTGATTTTGCAGTAGAGTTAATCGACACGCTACAGAAATGGCGGGTCGAGACTAAGACGGTTGCCCAGTTCGGGTGGAACAAGGAGCGTACAGGCTTTGTAATAGGCACCAAGGAGCTGAGCCTCGACGGTGAGCACGATGTTCTCTGCGACCCAAGTATGCCACAAGATATAGCCCTCGACTTTGGGCGCAGTGGTACGCTTGAAGAGTGGACCTCAAACATAGACAAGCTGTACAACCGCCCCGGCGCGGAACCATTCCAGTTCGCTCTCTGCCACTCTATGGGCTCAGCCCTTGTTGAGCTGATGGGGTCGAGTAACTGGCACGGCCTGCCTTTGGCGTTCACAGGTCACGGTGGCACAGGTAAGTCTACTGCCGCTAAGATCGCGTGCGGCTTCTATGGCAACCCACGGCACATGGAACGTCAGACTGGTGAGCAAGGATCTACGCTCAACGCAGCGATCAAACGGATTGCGATCATGGGCTCTGTCCCAATGGTCCTCGACGAGTTCTCAGGACGATCTCCAGACGAGCTAACTCGTACCGGTTATGCGCTGGCTAACGGTCGGGACAAGGAACGACTGGGCACCACGGGCAAGTTCAGTACCGTCGGCGGGCAGTGGTTTAAGAACAGCTTCATCACATCGAACGACTCGATCATGGAAAGCATTAGTAAGCTGCCAGCAGGTTATAGAGTTGAAGCTACGCAGCTACGTTTCTTTGAGGTGTCATTACCAGCGGACTACCGGAACAAGGTTTTCCCTGACATCACGCAGGAGTTCGTCGAGAACCACATGGACCACGTTTACGGTGAGGCTTGCCGCCCGTACATCCGGTTCATCATCGAGAACCAAGACTGGGTACGTCGCCAGATTGTCTCGGCTCGTAGCAAGTTCAACCCGAAGTCGGAAGAAGACAACAAGGAACGGTTCTACCGAGACACCATTGTGACTGCGCTGGTGGCAGGTAAGATCGCACACAAACTGAATTTGGTTCAGTTTGACATGGACGCCATGAAAAAGTGGGCGCTAGGTCAGGTCCAGACCATGCGTGAGAGCCGTCGGGAAAACAACCTCGACATTAGTGAACAGCTTGCTGCGTTCATTGCTACTCTGCCGGGTCGTTTGATTATCACTAAGCACTTTGGTGATAACCGCTCCAAGGTCAAAGAACATCCGATGGAAACTATGCGCAACCCCGCAGTGGGCCGTGTATGTACCGAGGACAAGAAGGTCTACGTCACAGTCAAAGCAATCGCTGACTGGTGCAAGGAGCACGGCGTGGCACCTGCTGCCGTCAAGGAAGAGCTAGACCGTGCAGGTTACTTAGTGTTCCAAGCGGATGGCACGTTTAGCCCCCGCATTACTTTGGGTTCTGGCACTACTGTCCCGAGTGGCCAGTCTCGTTGCTACGAACTTAACTTCACGAAGTTCTTCGACAGTAAAGCGCTGTCAATTGTGAAAACTGAAGAAGGGGTTGCTACTGAATCCCAAGCGGGCGGATAAGAATGGCAAGCAACATGACCACACTCGAAGCAATGATGATCGACGCAAAAAGCTGTAACGCCAGAGCGCGTCGAGTGTGGGGCAACACAAAGTTCCGTGACATGGGTGCCAAAGCATTAGGGGGGCGTCCTAAAACAACCCCTCCGCGTCCTATGACGCCCCGGTCACGGTTAATAAACAAACTGTTGAAGCAAGGGATGGAAAGTATCGCCATCGCAGAACTTTTGGAGGCGTCCCCTAGTGCAGTAGGGGGGATGATCCAGCGGTGGGGGCTCCCTAGGGATTAAACTAAAATGATCACTACAAAGAACATAACAGCGGAGAAAGGCACCCAGCAGACCCAAAGAGGATTGAATAATGAAAAAGCTCGTAGATGACATCACAGGCTACACGTTCACGTACCGCGCTGGAATACCACACAGGCACCAAGCTGTGGCATCTGCTGTACGGTACGACTGGTCGCGACCCAAGCTCCTCGAGCCGCAGGCCAAAGCGATCTTCCACTTGATGGTGGGCGTCGACGTCCAACCGATGATCTTGGAGAACTAAACATGACAATACTTCAGGTTATGATCCTGATTTCAGTGATGATGTTCTGCGCTCAAGTCGCGTTCAACGTACTGGTTGACGAAATGCGTTGGTACTGGGCAGTCTACAGTGCCGTCGTAATATACAGCTTGGTGGTTGTGCTGCTGGCAGTGCTGGCGAACGTTGACACGATATTCCCCCAAATACTTCTCAAGGTGTAGACGATGATCAAGTTCAAACGTTTAACAGATACAGCAGTAATACCAAAACGTACCACCGCAGGAGCCGCAGGGTTCGACATCTACTCAGACCAAGACCTCTCCCGAGTTCACTTCGGGCAAGTAGCGAGCATCAGTACTGGCATCGCAGTTGCCGTACCAGATGGGTTCGTTGGTCTCATCAAACCACGTAGTGGGCTGGCCGTTAGCCGAGGCGTGGACACTATGGCAGGTGTAATTGATTCAGACTACCGTGGCGAGATCCGCGTTGTGATGACGGTTCACAGTACAGACATCGTGCCGTTTAGAGTTGAGCGCGGTGAGCGTATCGCACAGTTAATTGTAGTGCCGGCAATGCTGGTCTCGACTGAGGTGAAGGAGCTGGACGACACCACACGGGGCAAAAAAGGTTTTGGTTCAACGGGGGTCAACTAATGGCCCGAGCAGCCCCACTCAAAGCCCGGTGTTACAGCTGTGGCAAAATCGTAGCAGCACCCCTGTACCTCAACCACAAAAGCGGCAAGCGCCACAGCAGCTGCATACCGTGCGAAGATAAGTACAGGCAGATCACAGCGTGCAGCGAAATAGGCCGACCCGATTATTCGAAACTAAACTCACTATGGAGAGTAACAACATGAACTACGCAAAGGTAACACCTGATAGTTTACGGTCCGATGCAGAGAAAATGTACGCTCGTGCAGATGCGTTAGAGCAGAAGCTAAAGTTCTTCGATGGTAAAATCTGCGAACTGTGCGGTGGAACAAAGCGCCACACAAGAAGCGCACGTTGCGTGAATACCCGAGACCACATCGACAATTCTTTGCTTGTAGAAGATCTACGGCATCCCCGAACAGATCAGCTCAGCACGAGGAAGTGGTAGCATGACGCCGCTCCCTAGAGGTGAAGACTAGAAACCATGTCTGACATGTGGTTGGGCGCAAGATGCGCGTATTGCTCTGTTACGGCGATACTCTTGTGCCCCGCCAGTACCTGCACTGTGCGCAACGGAATGCCTTGCATCACTAAGTGACTAATGAATGTATGACGTAGTTCGTGAGGCACTGCATCAAACCCCGCCTTATCGCACGCCTTCTTAAAGTACCTCCTCAACGTAGTGATATTTACCCTCGGCAACACGTAACCGTCGTTGCGACCCCTCAACTCCGCCAACGCAGATCGACATCCCGGTGATACTGGTATGTCCCGCCACTGGCGCGTCTTTGTCATATGTTCCTGACTCGATACAACCCTCACCCTCTCAGCATTAACCCTCGTCCATTTTAGGTTCATAGCTTCCCCGATCCGCATACCCGTGTTGGCCATTAGCTGCCAGATCGCAGCAGTCTCAGGGTCAGCGGTGTACAGCGCGTTTAGCTGTTCTTTCGTGAGGTAGCCGCGTGCGTTAGCATCCAAGTTCTGGAACATTTTGACTGGAGCGATCGTGTTCCTAGGTATAACTCCCCACTCCACCGCTTTGTTTACCAGCGCCTTGAGCTTCTTTAGCTCTGAGTTAACAGTGAGTCGTGTTCGTGGGCGCTTGGACAAGTGCCCCATAGATCCGTTGCGTTTGTGTTTCCACAGCTCTACCTGTTGGGGATCTAGGCTGGCGAGGCGCATGTGGCCGAACGAAGGTAGCAAGGTCGAGTCGAAGTAATAGCGCATTCCTTTCTCAGCCCACGGGTACTCTCCACGGTGCCACAAAAGGTACTGTACGCTGAACTCTGCCACGGTGCAGTTAGACTGGGCGACGGACACACCGGTCCGCGTCTCCAGCTCTTTAGCTGACTTGGCTATCAGCGCTTCCTTCTTTACGGTGGTGCGCAGAGACTCATTGTGGCGTTCCCCGTCGAGGCTCCACTGAATCCAGTAAACTTTCCCGCGTCTGTATATACTCGCCATAGCTAAAACCCGCCTGCATCAAACTGAAGTAAGATGTAGTCGTACAGGTACATACACCTGTGTTCAAGTAGTTTTACCTGAGAAAGCTACAGTTTGACTATCTGTTAACTAGCCAGAAATTAAACAGAAATTATTTGAAAAAAAAGCTGCTGCTTATCTCGCTGAGTTGCAGTGGGTATAAATAGGTTAATTAAAACAGATACTTAACGAACAGCTATTTGGGAATGTAGTAAAACTGTAGTCAAAATAAATATTGTGCGCTCCTACCTGTAGTTCTTCAGAAGGTAGTCGAGAGACACAAAACAGGGGTCATACTGCCCGTCTTTCACCTCGTTTTTAACCACTACACCCCTCCAGTGCTGTTTGTTACCTTGTAACCCCATGAATCCTTCGTCGTGCATATAGAACGCACCAGCTTGCAGCCCATGCAGCCTTCGACCTGATCCGGTATAAGCTATACCGTACTGGAGCATCTGGTTGTGGCCATTCGAGAATGACTGCTTCATGTTGTTAAGCTTAGACTGAATGGTGCCACCCATTGGGTTACCCATGGGGCTATTTGGATTCTTGTGATAGTGCGAGTACAGCACGCCATCAATCTCAACGTGGTGTAGGAACGGGTGTACAGTCCAGCCGTACTCCTCGTAACCCAGATCGCTCATACTCATCAGACCCTCAAGTTTCACCGGGTCGTCATTAATTGTTCTCTGGATGCGATACTCGTGGTTGCCAAGCGTGAGGTCCATCCGCGGCTTGTACAGGGCTTTCTTGTTGCGCTTCTGCATGTTGTTATAGCGAACCATAGGCTCTAGCAGTATCTCCATGCCCAGTCTTGACGCTTCAATGTCGTCTCGGTAACGCATGTTCTCGAAATACTTGGAGCCAGTTTTCTCGTATGATGACAAAGACGGCATGTCAGCGTGGTCCCCGATGTGAATAATAACATCCGGCTTTTTCTCTACTATGTAGTTGCCTAGCGCGCGGAGATGGTCGAGCGGCACGCCTTTCTTAACTTGAGTATCTGGAATAAACAAATGTCGCATTAGTCATACCCTGAGTGTGAATTTAGCTAACAACTTGATACTACACGATTTTCGTACAAAAAAAAGCCTAGCCCAATGGATAAGGCTAGGCGAAAGGGGCGCTAAGGGAATAAGTTAACGCCCGAGGAGAGACATTACTCGAACCGGCTGGCAGCACCTCGCTCCCGCCGCCGCTGAGCGAAAGGCGCTTTGATTAGATCGGATATGGACTGGCGTCGCAGCGCTTTGCTGTCATTCCCGAAAGACCCCCGAAGTCTGTCCTTGTGACCCTGCAAGGTTCGCCACTCGCGTTTAAGTCTCAGCTTAGCCCTAGGGTCGCCAGACTGGTGAGCGTCTATGTACTCACGTCGTATACGGCCCGTCTCAGTGCTAAAGTGCTGGCTGATTTCGTACTGCTGGCTCCGAGTGTACTTTATGTTTTCGACAAGGCTGACAGGAATGCCCAGCGCGTTAACAAGCAGTGGAACCATACCTGACGCTCTCATTTCTTCTGGGGTAACCACGATGTCGCCGTTCTTAAACGACATGCCTTCGGTAGCAAGTCTGTAGGACTCCAGTGGCTTGCGTAAACCTTTTGGCACAAAGTGCTCGATGGCTTTTGACACATCCCCATTCGCTGCGTACTCGGCGGAGCGCAAGAAGTTCAGCATCGTGGTACCAGAGGGGCCAGCAGCTAGGTTAAAGACAATATCTTTAAGGGCATCTTCAGTTGGCTCGATTTCCGTGTACGGGAAAGGTTTGAAGATGTTGTCTTGGCTAAGTTTGGTAGACATGTCTATGCCGATCGCACTGAACCCACCTCGAGCAAGAACCTCGCCGAATTTCCCCGGAACGTTCTCGCGGATAAAACGCTCAAGATCTTGGGGCTCGTCTTCCTCAGGAGAGACCAGATTCGCCAGCCAAAAGAACAACGACGAAATCTCCGAGATCGCTGGCAGTCCCGTTAGACCCCCGAGTATACCGGCGTGGGCGAGCATGTACCCTAGCGTTCGCTTACCCGCAGCCCTTACCTCAGGAGACTCACCTTTAAACGCCATCATGAAACTCTTGACGTAGTTTGCGCCCATGAGGAATTGGTACTTTCGGTACTGAACTGTCAGCTTAGGAAGCTTCTTGAGCAGCAGCGGAGCGTCAAGCGCACCAAAGTTACCCTGCGTGTCTTCCACGATCGCGGTCGCGTACTCCACTGGAGTCATGTCGAACCGTGCAGGGACTGAAGGTTTTGCCAGTGCCATGTCGTACGCTGCAACGGCTGAGGATATACGGTTTTGAGCCTCTACGAAACGGGCTGTTTGGTACAGCTTGTGGGTAATTTTACCCGCAACATCTCCCACGGCGTTAAGGCCCTCATAGCCTGTGTTGAACCGCTCGAACGAGGCCAAGTCTTCTTCCATACCAACGTCAAGAAGGCCCCGCAGTTGGAGTTCTTTCAGCAATGCTCGGTACTTTTCAGGCGTTTTTTCGACGTCGATCTCAGTCTCGAGATCCTTCGTCATCCTAATGGCCCCATTTGCCACTGTGTAGCCGTCTAGCAAGCTTTTCCAAGCGCCAGAGTAGTTGTTAAAGTGCCCGGCAAGGAACGGGACCGTAACCGCGGCGGGCTGGGTAGCGTTCGTTACGTGGTAGCCAATGCTCGATGTCAGCATCCAGACAGAGTTCCCAGCCGCTATACGGTTTTGTATGCTCTGGAATGTCGACTGCTGGTAGACCAGCGAGTCTTTGTAGTGAGCAGCCATCATGTTGTACATGGGCATGAGTTCTGTTTCGTTTTTGCGAGCTGCCTTGAGGGTCGCCGCCAGAGCCATGTTGACTTCAGCACCGTGCTCCATAGTGGAGATCATCGCCGATTCAGCGCTTGCGTGAGACAGGAACGAACGGATCATGTTCTTTTCGTAACCCGCGCGGTTCTTACGCTTGGCCCCGGACATTCGAGCGTCGCGCTGATCTAGCGAGTCAAAGTACATGTCGCGCACTAAGTCGGAAAAAGCTGCCTTAGACGCTGGGTCTATCTGAGATTTGTCCGCGGCGCTCAGAGCCCCAAGCACTTTCTGGAACACTTCAGCGTTTGGTGTGCGGTCTTCCATTACGTCGTTAGCACGCTGTGACGCGCTTGCGTACGCGTAGGTCTTAGCGTTCTCGTCCCTGAACTTCTTCGCCAATCCCATGGTGTCAAAGAAACTGACCACGTAGTTATCTCCGTCGGACTTTAACTCTTCCACCGTCTTGCGTGTCGCTGGGCTGGATTCAGCTGTGTCTAGCGCCTCTGCGTCAAGTAACGCTTGGGACTTCAGTACCGTAGCGTACTTACCAAAACGCTTCAGTGGGGCATAGGGACCATCAAGGGCCTCAGCACTAAAGAAGGTCTTTGGAATACCCATCTCTTTGGCGATTGCCAGCTTGCGCAGACGCATGTTTTCACCGTGCTGGAACATATCCCGCACCAACTTCTGCTCAACCGGTGTTAACCGGTTGTAGGCTCGCTCCATGATACCGTCTATGGTAACAACGCGAGGGTCTCCGTTCTTGTCAGTAAACTGAGGGTTGTAGCCCCACTTCTGAAAGTAGGTGGACTTACCGACAAAGTCGTTGACGACTACTAAGCGCTCACCCGTTAGGTTCCGAGCGCCCACCGCTATGGCCTCTACCTGACGGCGGATGTCTTGGCGGGTCTTGTCTGACTCTTTAACAGCTTGGTACCACACTCCCGCTTCGGGCAACCGTCCTTTAATCCTACGGATAAACTGGTGAACGAACTCTAGTGAACTAGCGGCGTTTGAAAAAATCTCAGCAGAGTCATTCACAAACTGCTCAGCGTTAGGTCCAAACCGCTCGCCTGCCTTTTGAGCGTAGCGCTCGGTGTTTGCGCGCCCCTCAGGTGTTGGCTCCATAGACCCCTTCATTGCGTCGGACTGGAGGTCGACGTTATCGTTAAGCGGGTCTCGTAGGGCAGCGCCTTTGACTTGGCTCAAGTAATTCACAAACTCGGATGACGGCAGGTACTTCTTGTTTGCCACCTTGGCGTAAAAGCTTTTCATGGCTTTGCCGAGGCGAGAGAAGAACTTCTCGACAACCGTTAGTGGAACCTTTTGCGTTGTTGCCCAACGTGATACTTGGTCGGCGTACCATTCGCTGAACGACTTCCAGTAGGGCTGCGCTTGGTGCGCCATAAGATCTTCACCGACCTTAGTGGTTTTACCCGTCTTCCGAGCGCGTAGAGCTTCAACCAAAGCTTTAGCGGTTCCGCCTTTCTGTTCTGCCAGCCAAGCCTTGTGCGCGTCGTACAGTTCCCCCTTCAGGCTTGCTGGGGCAGAGTCAAACGCTTCCTTCTGGTGTATATGACCCATCTCATGGGCGAGAGTCTCCAGTGTGGCAGCTTTGTCAGGTTGGTCGTCAAAGATAATGTAGTGAGTGCCGTCAGCCATACGACGCGTAGATCCACGCTCATTGCTGTCTAGCGTGCCAGAGCCAACGGCCCGTAGTGGACCTGTAAAGTTAAGCTTGTTGGCCTTCGCGTCGCTAAGGGTTGTGATGTACACCTCGGACTCAAGCCCGAGCAACTCTTTCCAACCGCGCGCGATACCCTGCACTTCGGGAGTCATATTCTCGGAGAATGCTAAGCCGTTCTCATAAGTGACAAACGGTGTTTCTGCGTGAACTCTCTGCGCTTCCGTTTCCACGGCGGTCTTAGCGGCTACAAGCTCCGCCTTTTGGCTAGGGGTAAAGACATTGCCTGTGTAGCTCTCAACGTCCACTGTGGTGTACGTATCGTTTTTAGCGGCGGCGTATACTGGAGCCCCCGAGATGTTGCTGTACCCGCGAACAAGAGACAGCTCACCGTTCTGGTAAACGACTTCACCACCCAGCCGCTCTGCTATGGCGTCCGCGCTGTTAACTTGAGCTACTGACCCTTCGCGTTTCTTAGGGGGCTTGGCCTCCACAGTGGGAGTAGGCTTAGTGTCAACCACTGGAGCTGCCACTGTGGGTTTAACCACCCGGCGCTTCTTCTTCGTTGTAACTGCTACGCTGGCAGAGCGCTCCTTAAACTGTTCAGCGGTTAACTGCGTGGGGTTCTCTTCCCCGTCAGCACGCTCTTCGCTTTGCTCAGGTCTAGCCCCTTCTTCTCGTACTCCTCCACTAACAGGAGCAGTCTCTTCCGGGTCTGCTTGGCCTGCAATTTGTCCGACTGGGTCGGGGCTTTGACGTTTGGCATTTTGTGTATCCTTTATAAAGTCGGCACGGATAAAGTCGTACTCTTGACCTAAGGCGTCTAGGTCAAGGTCTCCTGAGTTATATTCTGTGGTGAACGCGAACCACTCAAGGCGAGAGCCCGCATCCATAGACTCGAAGGGGACACGGTCCGCTTCATTTTCTACATCAGACTCAAACCCGTTGTTCCATAGGTCGACCGCAACCTTGTACTTACGGTCTTTCTTCATAGCCGCATCAAACTCAGCCCGAATAGCAGCTCTCTGCGTCGCGGTCTGGGCAGGGAGTTTTGTCTTTTGTTTCTGCGTCCATGCTTTTGTTTCGTCGTCTACACCTTCGTAGGCCGAAGTTTTCGAGGTACTCATCTCACCGTCAGGCGCTAGGCTGTTCATATCTAGCGTAGCGTCATCGCCGTCACCTTCGCTGTCGTCCTCGGTCCCGTCATACTCTATCGCATTTTGGATGCGCGTGTCAGCCAACTGTTGCTTAATAGCAGTAGGATCGCCCACCCCCTTGGTGTCAACAGACCCGTAGAACTTGGCGATCTTCTCCTTTATTCGTTTGATGTTCGTACTAGCGTGGTTTTCTTTGATACCAGTTAGCGCCGCAATTTTCTTACTTTCCCACTTGGTGGTCCTACCGTCGGGGGCCGTAGACGACACCGAGGCTTGGTCGTTGTCTCTGAATGCCTTGAGGATAACGTCGTAGACTTTCTCTTCGTTCCTAGACAGTCCTAGATCCGTAGCTAGGGGAAGACCCGGCATAGCAGGATCTACCGCGGTCGGCTCGGTCTCAACCACTGGGGCTGGTTGCGTTGGTGCGGCAGCCTGCTCGGTCTCAACCACGTCGGTCAGTACAGGAACATTGCCATCAACCACGTCTGTCAGTACAGGAACATTGTCATCAACCGCGGGGGCTGTGGAAGTCTCGGCCACAGCAGCTTCAACTCCTGCTTGGAACTCAAACAATGTGCCGTTGTATAACACAGCAGCCAACTCAGGCCGTTCGTTACGCCAGTTCGCTCCAAGCTGTTCGTTGGCGAAGGCTTCGGCTTGCCCGGTTAACCCTTTAGGGCCTTCAAGCTCCGCTTTGTCAGCTACGGTCTTGTCAAGCATTGTCTCGAAACGCGACTTCTTCCCTTTGCCACGGGAGGAGGTGCCTTTACCATCTGAAATCAGCGATGACAGCTCTGGGTTATCTATTTCCCACGTGGGGCCAAGTGCCGCTTCGGCTTTCGCGATGAGCTGCGCTTTCTTAGTAAGTGGCTTAGGTTTAGCAGCTACAACAGAGGCAGCTACAGCAGGGGCGGTCTCAGCTACGGGGGTAGGGTTTGCTGCGGCCCGCATGGTACCTATAACGCCAAATGCTTCAGGGTCTTGAGCTGCCAGTGACGCCAACGACTCATCATCCAGCGTCATGACATCAGGGTTAGCTGCAACAACCTGCTTCGCTCGGCCTACGATCTCGACGTGGGCATCCAAAGCGGTAAGGTAGTCTTGGTCAAGCTGGGTCGTATCGGCAGACTTCTCGTAACCTTTTTGGAACTTCACTGCTTCCGCGGCTACCTCGGTGGGGTCAAAGATGTTTTTCTCGTTGACGTGTTGCTCGAAAGCTTGCCCGAGTTCTGTTTCCGTGTTGCGAATGTCTTGCGCTGCGGCTGCTGAAGCCTCGGCCTTGCGCGCTTTAATGAACTCTGCACGTGGTACAAAAGTTTGTGCTGCGTCCCGACGAAGACGAGCCTGCTCTGTAATTTCAGCTTGCTGAGCTAGACCTACCTGCGTAGCCTCGGCTTCCTCTTGGGCGACCAGTGCGGCTTCTTCTTCCGCCAGTTGCGTAGCGGTCTCTGTGTCGATCTGTGTTCCTTGGCGATTGGCGGGGCTTAGCGCTCCACCAACGGAGCCCATACCAGCGCCACCAAAAGCACCAGCCATCATGGACGTAGGGTCCATAAAGTTAGCGTCTCCGAGTGTGGCACCAGCGCCCATGTCTTCCAGTCCGCTCTGAACACCTTCGGTTAGAGCCTCGACACCTGCGCCGGTTGTTCCACGCGTGGCAGCCTGTCGTGCCTTCCCGCCCTTGGCGAGCCCGTCCATTAGGTTTTTAGCAGGGCCGAACCGCGCTAGACCTAACGTGGCAATATCAGCTGCCGACTCCAGCGTGCCTGACAGAGCGCCGTAACCAGCAACACGCCATAGGTTTACATCCTCAAGCGACCCGCCTTCTGCAATAGCCCGCTCACCAGCCTGACCGTATATGCCACCCGTGGCTTGACCGACGCCTTGGGCTAAAATACCCGTGGTAGAGCCGATAGCCGCGCTCGTTACGCGATCACCTAGAGCGTCACCCAGTAGGTCTTTGGCTTTGTCTTTTACAACGGCCTCAACGCCTTCACTAATACCCTTCTTGGCAATAGCCGCACCGATACCACCCGACAGAAGAGCCGCCGCCGCGTCTGGTACAGCACGCCCTAAATAGTACGCGCCCGCGTCTACAAAGTTACTGACCGAGCTTGTTGCACCGTCCCACGTGTAGGAATCGCGGAACTCGCTGTCGACCTTTTCCATCTGGTCTTGATAGCCCTTAAAGCCCCAGTCGCGCAGACCCTCGCCTACACCAATGGTACGCTCAAGCCCGGCACCTGCTAAACCAGCTAAGCCGTAGGCTGTGCCGCCCATCGATTGGAAACCGCCAACGAGACCCGCAGCGAACTCGGAACCGTCATCTTCAGATGTTGTGCTGTTGGTTCGACCACCTCTGGCCTCATCTAGGATAGCCTGCTGCGCAGGCGTGAACTGGCTTACTACTTCCGACCGAGCACGCTTGGATTCCTCTAGGATCGCTTTCTGGGCTGCGTTCATTGGCCTTGATCCCCTGCGGCTATGAATCTTTGTTTCATTTCGTCACTCAGATTAGCCCAGTCGCTCCCGGAAACGCCTTGAGGTGGAGCGTTTTTCATACCAACGGACTGCATGTAGCTACCAATCATGTCTAGCTTCTCGTCGGGTTTCATATCCATAAAGAAGTCTACCTGTTGGAGCTTGATTAAACCGTCTATTTTGGTCTGTTCGGCAGCTGCTACTCCGCCATCTGCGATTTTGGCTTCGATTGCATCCGTTTGAGCCTCTAACAGAGCCGTTGCTGCGTAGATTTTGCCCTGTTGTTGGAGTTCTGTGAACCTCTGTTGGTCGATTAAGCTCGTCGCTGCAATAACCTGACCTGTATTCGCTACTGTCTGCGCAACCTGCTTTCCGACAAGACCGACTGTCGCGTTGACATAATCTGTATCTGCTTTCGTTTTGTCTGTACCTGCCTCCGTGTTATCTACATCCGCTACTTTCTTTGCAGCATCGAGGTTATCTACTACGGCGCTCATTAGGTTAGCGGGGTCTTTAACCTGCTGCATTAGGTAGTTCATGACCTGCTGCTTGCCCGTTTCGCCATCCGCGCTGTACATGGCCTGCCTAGACTGGCCTTCGCCTTCGCCTGTAATCAGATAGGCCACGGTGGTGCCGTCTTCTTCTACGATGTCCAGCTGAGCGCCATCGGTGATTTCGTTGTTGTAGAACTCCTCAACCGCCTCAACCCCCTTTGGGATAGCTTTGCCCAACTTCGTGATGAGCCGGTTCGACTCCAAGCCGAGTTTTTCAGCCCCAAATTCGCCTAGCGCCTTGAGTCCCGCCGTTCGTTGAGCTGGCGGCAGGTTCGAGTTTTCAAATTGGTCGACAAACCATGCGTTTTGCGCTTCGTCGCTCTCAAACTCGATAGCCCCGGCTCGGGAAAAAATGCTGGTCATCGCTGTGGCGTCATCAGCTTGGCTTTGCGTGGCTTGGTTAGACAGCCCCAGCCCCGTAGTCTGCGCGTTACTAGCAGCTGCGGCAGCGTTAGCCTGCTTTATTTGAGCCTGACGCAACTGAACACCTGCCGCAGATTCGTCTATCCGAGATTGTTCTGTTTCTTTCTTGACCCTAGTATCGCTCATCAAACCCTTGAGCGTTACGTTATCGGTACGCAGCTGTCTCGCGCCTGTGGTATCGCCGTACTTCTCCATAACGTTGGCTATGTCAGTCTGTTGCGCGTCAGTCAGTGCGTCGCCCTCCAGCCGGGTCGTACCGTCTTCGCCGAAGTAGTCTTTCTTCTTAATCCTGCCCGTCTCGAACTTTGTAAACGCGCTGTTCAACGTTGAGTTCACGGAATTAAAGTTGTCAGAAAAATCTGCCCATGCTGATTTGCGAGCCATTAGTTGACCTCCTTAAATTCAATGCCGAGAGCACCATAATTAACAGCCAAAATGCCACTGCTGGTTTCGATAACTGCGTCTGGGTAGCTCAGCTGTACTTCTTGAGCCATTACGCCACGGTAGCGTTTAGTGTGGTCACCGAAGCCTTCTTTGTAGTTAAACTCATAAAGGGTCAGGGCGGTGCGTTGGTCGACGCCAACCTCTTCGACGTTCTCTTTAATGCGGCTGTCTGAAGTCGAGAAAGCCGAGTACAAAGACGCTACGCCACCAAGCGCTCCGCCGATGTTACCCATCGTGCTGTCTTGTGTGTTGATGTAAGCAGATGTCTGGTTGTTCAGTGCGTTGCCCAAGCCTGACAACTGCATGTTTTGACCGTTTCCGATCGTGCCTGCGCCCTGCGCCATACCCGACATGTAGTTCTGGCCCGCAGACTGAGCGTTAAGACCCGCTTGAGAACCTGCGTTACTGGCACCGCCGTAAGCTGCGGTAGATGCGCCTGCAAGACCTCGACCCAGACCCGCTGCGTCAAGTTTACGTGCATAACCCATCTGTTGAGCTTGGCTTCGAGCGCCAGTCATAGCCTGCGCCCGTGTAGCGGCTTGCTGCATTTGGGTCGCGGCAGTCATGCCAGCGAAACGACCCGAGTTTGGGTTCACACCCATGGAGGCCATAGCGCGTTGGTTCTGTTGTTGTGCCACACCAAAGGCTCTTCCCGCGTCTGCGGCTGCGTTATCCGACGCCTCTTGGCGATACGCTTCAGAGTTAAAGCGCTCGGCATCTTGTACGAGGCCCCGCTCCAACGGACGATAAGTGTCGACTTGGTAGTCGTAGTAATCCTTTGCCTGCGCCATCTGCTGAGACTGTGCGGCCATCTGCTGGTTCGCGATGCCTTCAAGCATTGGGCGTGCCGTATCGTATTGCTCTCGGGCAAACGCTAATTGCTCCCGCCCCATTTTGGCTTGAACTTCTGCCGCATTATTGCTGGCATTTTCCAAAGGAGCGTAATCTGGAGCTTCAGTACTTTTCTTACCCATAATTTTTTCCTTTGCGGTAGTTCTCTGGCCACAGAACAAGGACGATCATGTCCTGCCCAGCTGACCCAGCCTGTTTCATAGCGCCTTCTTCTAGGAAGCCGATACGCTTAACGAATTTAAGTGATTTGGAGTTATCAGACTCGACGAGCACAGTAAGCCGTCTCAGTCCGCACGCCTCAAACGCATACGTAAACGCATGGTCGAGTAGCTCCAAAAACAGTTTGTTGGGTTTGCTGAGCGCGATGTGTCCAGTGGCGTTACACTCGTTGAAGTTGTTAAAAACAACACCACTCACAATTTGACCGTCGACTTCAGCGCCCATGGCGTAAAACGAACCCCACGTACAGGATTGAGTTACTTTGTCGGCTACCCACGCCCCAACTCGCTCTTTGTCATCAAAGATCAAACCCGTGTTGGACATGGATACTCCTGCTTACACGTTAACATATAAGGAGTGCCTAGCATACCCGATAGTTTCAGGAAAGTCATTATTGCGGCGACCATGCAGGATCGGGGTTCTGGTAGTACGTGGTAAGCCCAAACTCCTCGTGGGAAGCCACTATTTGAGTGTACGAACGGTCGACTATGGTCTCTCGTGTCTCGGGAGTAAGACCGCTGGTAACCCACTGCTCAAACATCGCGGTTGTAACATCCTCCACAGGGGTGAATGTGTCCAGCTCATACACGTCAGACGAGAAAGCCTTAGCAAACCCGTGGTACGCAGCCCCGTTAGGGTAGGAGTCATGCGTGATCTTCCAGTGGGCTCTAACCAGCGCAATCGCGTTCTCAAACCCGTGGATTTCGGCGTGCGTCAGTACTTGGTCTACGACAAATTCTGTTCTAAACGTCATCTTAGTATCTTCCTACTCTGTGGTAATGGAGTACAACGACGCCGAAGACGTCACGGGAGTCATCGACCTCGGGTTCGCGCACGTAGGTATAGCCGTCTGTGTGGGTGTAACTCGTCGCTGCGTTGGGGATGTTGTCCGATATAACTACGCCACCATAGGCCACTCCGGCGGAAACTCCGGTATTGACAGGTTTCATCCATATAGTGTTTACAAGGTATCCCACTAAGGGCGCGTAGTCCGCGACGTACGTGACGCTTACTTCGGCGGGGATACCGTTTCCGTCAATTCCGGTGCCGGCAACTGCGGAGCTGCCAATCCCATAGTAGGACGCGTCTGTGATCATCAGGTTGGTAGAGTTGGTCGTGTCGAGGGTCGTGTCTTCGTCGTAAGCCCGAAGGGACGGGGTAGAAGCTCCAAGCGCTGTTCCAACGACAAACCCCGCGGCTCCACTTACCGCGAGCAAGGCTAAGCTGGCACCGCCGGTGCCGACAGCCGCAATAACTGCCACGATCCCGAGTATGGCACCCAAAAAGCCCCCGACACCGCAACCGCCCGAATTCTCTTGGTGTATTTTACCCGCGAAGTCCCCGGTCCAACTGGCTACGTGCTCACTGGTGCCCACAGGGTGCCTAAGGCTACCCCGAAAAGAACTCCACGACTGGTAGCCCCAAGCGTAATTCCGAGTGCCCAAGTTAAAAAACCCGCAGCCCCTAGAAAACGTACCACTGTTAACATACCCCTGTCCGCCATAGGCCGACGGTATGATTGCGTACAGCTTGTTGGTCCCGTTGTTAACGCTTCCGCTAACCGTGGAACTCTGGTCAGGTGTGAAATTCACGTCGCAGGACGCGTCATTCCCGCAGGTACCCTTACTCCCTGTTCTGATCGAGCTGGGGTGGGTTATCGTAACAACCTCGTCTATCCGCAGGGGTGGCTTACTGTCGGTAAACACAATTTCGCTGTCAGCGTTGTACACCGTCAGCCCGTAGTCGTTTTGAGCCACGTCGGAGAGCTCCGAAATAGGCCCGAACAAAAACAACCTCGGTTTAAGGTTCGACGCGCCCGAGTAGACCACGTTAACTTTCCACGTGCCCGTCTCCTGTGCGAGGTCCATAATAGCTATGTTTTGGCCATCAAAGGAGGGAAGGTAAAATGGGACAACGAAGTCCGCAGTGGTATCGAATGACACTTGGTACGTAAACCCAGTGCCGTAGTTGGAGCTGATCTTAGCGGCTGACAACGGTTTAGCGTTGTCCCCAGTGTATATGAAGCGGGTGGGCGCGACGCTTTGAGTCATCTCCCCTAGGTACACCAGCGAGGAGTAGTCGCTGTGCAGGTTCAGGTACCCGTCGTCCGAGAATGTCTTAATACCGTATGTCATCGTCCAAGCACCAAATAGTTGTGGGGGCCTGCGTCATCAGGCGAGGTCAAGAGTACCCCGTACACGGACTGGTTGAAGTAAGGGCGAACCTCGCCTGCGGTAATGTTCCGCACCCCGGTGGGGACGAACACCGCTCTAAAGTCGGATATATCGGGGTAAGCGCCCTTGTTAAAGTACACAGTCGTCCCAGCCGTTATAGTCCCCTTCTTGACCACGCTGAGCGCGCCGTAGGTAAAAGCAAAGCCGCCTATGGAAAGCCCGTAAGGCATTACAACTCTCCCAAGCGGACGCGCAGAGTACTACCTTGGTAAACCTCTATTCTGCTGTCTGTAATAACAAGGCGGCTACCGGTTCCCGCGTCGATGTCGAGTGTTCCACGGAACGTAGCGTTGTTCATCTCCATCGCCCCGGTCTTGTCGATCTTCCACCCAGCGGGGCCACCGACTTCGGTAGCGGCTTTGTAGCTCGCCGACTGAATAGTGTTACCGATATACGCGTTCGTAATGGCCGCGCCTGCGATGTACGTAGATATGTTAGCTGCGGTGACCTTATCTAGCGTGGCAAAATTACCCTGACTTGAGATCGACGCGGCCACGTTATCGCCGGTTTTATCCGCTATAACCTGCCAGTCGTCACCTGAGTAAACAGCCGGAGACACCTTACTCGCGGTGGCTCGGTAAAGCCCCGTGGCTGAACCGCGGTCCCAGAGGTCGCCTTCGTCGTAAGGAACGGTGGGGGTGGTTATGAAAACTCGACGCTTGCCATCAGCTGTGTCCTTCGCGGTTGACGCGAGAGAGTACGCATCTACCGCTGCCTGATCAGTAAGGGCTTCCCAAGAGTACACACTGTCCTCGTACTTGTACCGACTGAGTTTGTTAACAGCCTCGTTGTCAGCGTTAGTAGCCTGCCACCACATGTCACCGAGGTGTGTGGCCCGTACGTCCACATCGTTATCGGCGTCCAACCACGGAGTGGAAGGGTCAGCGGTCTGAAACCAAGACTCCATTTTGCCGTCAATCGCCCCCGCCAGCCCACTAGCAAGGTTTGCTTCTGTGATTTCATTTAACCCGGCAAGATCACCGGCGTCGGTTATGCTTGAGAGCGATATATCGCTAAACGCCGCCAAGGTGCCCAGCCCCGCGATGTTGGAAATGTCCAAAGGAGAGCCCGCTGACAGAATAACGTTTCCGTCCGCGTCCTTAATAGAAAGCCCGCGGGAGTCGATCATCCCAGCGCTAATCGAACCTGCCTGAATCCGTGCAGCGTCTATAAAGCCCGCAGTAATTTTGCCTGCGTCTAGGCTGGCTATCTTGGCGTCATCAATCGCAGCGTTGCCAATCTTAGCGTTTGAGATAGTACCGTTCGCGATGAAGGCGTCCGTCATGTAAACGCCCGCTGGAACCTCCACACCGTTTATCTCGGTAGGAGTGGTGCGCACTATGAACGGGGATACGAGTTGCCCGTCGGCGTCCAAGTCTGGGGCAGCAATGTTAAAACTATCGGCCCGAACGGAAAACTCACTGGAGGGAACGCCGTTTACCACGGAGCTGGCAAGCCCGTAGCCACTGACGTAGCCGTTCAAGTCTGTTTTTACCGTGTACTGCGCAAACAAGTCGCCAGTCTGGGTGGCGCGTGTCCCGGACTCCGTCGCCAGCGCCACAGTGTTCTCTCCAGTGGTGCTTTGGAGGGTTGTAATCTGTCCAGCGGTGGTCTCGAAGGCGTCGGACCGTGCCTTGGATTCCTCTTGGATAGCCGAAGACAAGGTGCCTACAGCCCCGGTAAAGGACGACGTCAGGGTGGTTAGGGCAGAAGCGGTGGAACTTATATCAGTAGTGTGCGTTGTCAGCGTCTGGTTTATACCCGCGATGTTTGCGCCAGTGACGGCGTCTAGGGTCGTGATCTGCGTAGCGAGAGCCGAGTCTTCAGTAACGCGCGCAGTTTTTTCTGAGCGAATGGCAGCGAACGAGTCGGCGAATCCGTAGTCAATTGCTTCGATCCAGTCTTCGCCGTCGTAACGGTACATACGGTTTGAGCGAATAGCATAGTCTTCTTCCAAGTAGTCTTCGGCCAAGGTCATAGCCGTGTTGATCCACATGTCCCCCAAGAGGAGCGGGCTCTCTGTAGTACCCGCAGGTTGCGTTTCTTGGTAAAACACTCGAGTTTTGGTGTTCGTAAACGCCGTCAGTGTTTCAACACTTGTTGCTATGGCGCTGTCAGCGGTAGCTCGGGCCTCCCGCTCTGAGTGGATAAGTCCTTGGGCTAGAACGGTAACGTCTTCGCCCGTGTAGTCCCCGCGCATCTGTGCGGCTAACGTGTTTGTCTCTGTAGCCCTCGACGCAACATCAGTTACTAGGGTATCAATCTGGGTTGAGTGCGCTGAAACCGCGCCCCCTATGGTAGAGAACTGCCCAATCTCGTCCCACGTGACCGCAGAAGTTCCCGGCACCACGTTGGTCGAGTCCGCCAAAGCGACGTACAAAAACCCTTGATGTACAACCTGAGCGCCCGTCGTGTACGCCGTTGTAGAGGCCCACGTAGGAAGGTTAAGCAGTTCGCCCACTTGGCTTTGCACGGCGAGCAGGCGGTTTGCCACAGACCCCTGAAGGCTGGACGCCCCGTCGATCAGATCTATCCGTTCGCTAAGCGCCGTTGACAACGCGCTCTCGGAAAGTTGCCCAGTCAGAAGATCGAGTAGGTACACAGGGTCTTGCCCAGTTTCCCCCACAATTCCTTCCGTGGATTGATAAGTCCCCGCAGAGCCCGCGAAGTTAACGAAGCGTACCCAGTACCACCGTTTGCCACCCGCGCCGATGTTGTGCGCAAAGAATGTACCCGGAGCCATGCCCACGAGAACCGCTTGGCCAATTGAAGGGTTTTCTGGGGGCGTTGCGTCTTCCTGAGCCTCGGTCTGTGCGGCTGCCCAAATCTCTGCAAACGCATGTCCTTGGTAGGCCGGTTTGTCCCACGTCACCATAATGTTGGCGAGCGCCCCAGCCGCTTCGACGTTCTTCGGGCGGGTAGGCTGCCCAGACGGTAGAGCAGGACCGAGGGTGTTTCCGTTGTAGCTTGCAATACCCGCAGCCACGAGCTGGCGCGTCGTCACTGCACCCTCAGCCGAATTGCCATCCAAGGACTCTCTTACCCGGTCAACGAACGTACGTAGGTCGCGTGGTATTTGGCTCGTAACCGTTGGTATTTTACCCATCTCGTAGCTCCGCAGAAGAGTGCGCCATCGCAAGTGAAAACACTTCGTGGTCACCGTCAATTTGCATTTCCCAGTCACGCCCGACCTTAGCGGGAAGGCGGAAAGGGTTTCTCGACGTTACCGTCTGTGTATGTACGGTCGTGCCATCAGCGGTAAATACAACGCTCATCGGGTAGTTCTCAGCTTCGAGCTGCCCCCAAGCGAAGCTCATCGGCTTAGGCATTGTGAACTTCTTAGACTTCCACCGATAGGTTTTAGTAGCACCCGCTGCCCAGACGCGAACAGTGCGGTCCGCGTAAGCTAAAAACAGTTTGTCACCTATGAGATCGTGGTAGCCAGTCTCCGCATAGATGTCGTGTAGGATAACGTTTTGGCTCTTCATATCATAGATAAAGCCGCCTTTTGTCGTGCCATTATCGTAGAACGCAATGTACTGGTTATCGTGCTGGTACGCGTGGATCGACTCGGGCTTAAACAGCTCTTGCCACTGCTTGAACCCAAACATCTTCTCGGTGACGATCCGCGAGCCGCCCGGTGACAGCATCATCAAGCCGTCGGGAGAAGCGTAGTATACCGCGCCGCCATGGTTCACGATGCTGCGTTTGGAAACACAGGCTTGCTCAATGTCTGACTTCACAACGACCATACTGGCGGGGTGGGAGCCTTGGATGAAGTACGGCGTTCCCTTCGTCAGTACGGCGAGGGTTGTGTCCATGCGCCCAAGGCCGACCACTTTGTAGTCCAGTGTCTGGATATAGTGTTCCGGCCAAGCATGGGGTTTGTACGGTTCGCTGAAATAAATATCACGTTCAGAAAACCCAGCCATCATCCCGTTGGGCAAGTTGATAAGTCCTTTAAGGCCCGCTGGCGGTTCTGCCCATGTGGCGGAAGGTAACTCCTCACCAAGGTCTTCGGATATTACATCGTCTAGGAAGGTGTTGTTGGCGGCGATGACCTCTTTCACGAAAAGGAATACGCCGTTCACGGAACGGTAGATGCGGCGGTGGGTGACAATGTACCCGGTTGGGACGTCGAGTAAACCACTGAGGGATACTGTTTGCCCAAAGCTGACTTGTACGGTGGCGGACGCGGGAGCAGGAGCGGACTCAAACTGAAACGACGACTCATGATTGACCCAAGTCCACGTGTAAACGCGGGTCTCGGGAGTTTCGTCTTCGTCGCTGTAGCCCGTAGCGGTCAGCAGCGCGAGTGTTGGTACCATCGGGTAGTCGCCCACACGCAGAGAAATAGCGGTGCCTGTACCCGTGGCGTTTGTACTGACTACCCCGAAAGGTTCTAGAGCGCCGTAGACGACAACCGAGCCGCCGTACGCTCCAAGCCCAATTAAACCCGACACGGTAGGATTTGCGGCTACAGGAACGATCCGTTCTTCACCGCCGTTGACGGAAAACGCCAAGTACTGGTTTGCCGCAGCATCTGCGGTCGCCTGCGTAATAACAATTCGTGCCGGTGCCGGATCTTCCGAACCGTTCTCGGTAAAGGTTGCAAAGACTTCTCGCTCCTCGGGGACCGTTACCTGTTCGCCATCTACCGTTTCTACCGTTTCCTCCACTGTCACGACGTACCGGTCGTACTGAATAAAACCTGTAGCGCCACCACCCTCAGTGCTGGGCTTAACAAGCACATTGGTTCCGTAAGCAGCCGCTGTTACCTTGTTTCCCGCGTTTGTGTTTATGAGCTGTGCCAACTCTGCGGCGGTCATAACTGCTGAAGCTACTGAAAACGCTTGGCCGCTCTCGGTCGTAATACCGATCAGGTGCCCGGTGCCGATAGAGCCAATTTCAGAGTCCTCGATAACAAGCCACGCATCGGTATCGGCTGACCCCGTGGCAGAAAGATTTGGGTTGGCTGCGTAGGTAAACGTACCGTCCGTGTCTTTAGTCGTGCCCGTCTGGAACGTAGCTAGAACCGTTGCATCTGTACCCGTAGCGACGGTCGTTATCGTCACCGCCCCATCGACAGTGGCAGCCGTAGCGGTCGCAGTACCAGCGGCGTCTACCATTGCTGCATTTATATTCTCCGCCAAGGAGGTCGCACTAACGGGACTGGTCACAGTTACCGCCGTGTAGTGTGCGTCTTCCGAGGGGGTGTTAATCAAGCTGAACTTTAGCCCGCTTGTCGAGGTTATCTGCGAAACGTGTGTAGGGCTTAAACGCAGCACCGCTGGATGCGCTTCGGGGACAAATGTATTTCCACTCGCAGTACATTCGGTGGCTGGCTGAGGCAGTCCTAATGGTCGAGACGCTGTGGGGTAATCACCCGTTGCCAGTGCTAGGGAGTTATAAGTAGCCTTTGGGCCACCCGAACCTGTAAAGAATGTCCATTCGGACGCATCTCCAGCTACTTGGCTGCGGCAAACGTCAACGTCTTTGGGCCAATGGAACCAATACTGGGTCTCGGATTCTGTGTCCTGACCGTACTTGTAGATAGTCTTCGGTACTGTAGTTTTGGACAGCGTGAGTACGGAAGCGCCCGGAGCGGCGAGCGGTTGAAGGCTCCCGTTCCACATGGGGCAGTTCAGGGCAATTTGCGCTTGGCTGTCCTTCAGGTACCGAGGAGGTACTTGCGGAGAAATGCCCCCGAAAGATGATATTTTAAGAACAGCCATTTGTTAACTCCTAAGCAGATCAGGCCAACATTGCGGCGTAGGTTTTTGGACCTACAATACCGTCGGGCGTTAGATTATTTTTGCCCTGCCAACGCTTCACTGCACCTTCGGTCACTTTCCCAAAGATACCATCTACGTCTTGGCCTAGCGCGTGTTGGACTTTTTTAACATCGTCGCCGCGAGAACCTACTTTAAGTAGGATCGGCGTGGCCTTGGTCTCAGCCCAGTCGTTCATTATTTCAAGCGCTCGGTGGTAGTGGTGCGTACGGTCTTCTAGACCGTTATACCCGCCGTTTATGCGCTTCGTAGCGCCCCGGACATCTTGCTGGTCCGCGTACACATTAAGGTTGTTGCGTTGCCAGAACCAACAAGCGCTTTCGAGCGCGCCCGTCTTTGTCTGGAGGTACGCCAACGTGTCATCGAGTGACTTCCCAATACTAGCAGCAAACGCCGCGTGGTTAGCTTTTCCAGTAAGCTGGATCACGCCAAGCCCCCGGTGCTTCCACCCATCGCCGGAGCTAGAGTCGCCGTTGCCCATACGGTTAGCGTACACGACATTAGCAATGTGCTCAGGCAGGCGGTGAAACTCGTTTGCGTCTCTACCAGCGCGCCTAAAGTACTTAGGGAAAACGGCGTTTAACCCCTTGGCGCTATAGTTGAGGTTCTCTTCTAAAACTTTGAAGTTGAGACTTTCGTGCCCACACTGCGCAAAGAACATGCCAATGCGTTCGGGTGTGTCTATCCCATACTTCGGGAGCAATGCTTGCACGGGGTCGACCCAAGTGGGCCAGTCGTCGTTACCCTTCAACAAGCGCTCAAGGTGTTTCACAGTTAGTTTGAGGCCAATACCCAGCAGTAACTGCAACATCAGTTTTTACCCATCTCGTACTCTCCCGCAGTCATTTCTTTTTACTCTTACCTAGGCAGCGCTTTGCAGCTTTACACTTCGCAGGGCTGCTACAGCCTTTGCAGGGTTTGAACGCGGTGGTGGTGGCGTATTTAGGCATTACCATTTCTCCTTGTCGGCCCAGTAGGCCGCTGACATTTTACCTTTGGATATGTTCTTTCCGTGCCGCGCTTTAAACGAAGCACGTTTCTTCTTCATAGCGTCGGACTCGCCCGACTTGGGCTTGCCAGCGGTACTAGCGCCTTGCTCTCCAAACCGGATCGTTTTCACCTCGTCGCCTTGTTTTGCCACAACAACGTGTGACTTTGTGGCGTGGCTTGGTGTACGTTTCGGTTTGTTGAACCCAGACACTCCTGCTCGGGCCAGCCGTGGGTCTTTTTTACTTTCCGCCATGGTACCTCCTAGTCAGTTAATGGGTTAGCTACTTGTCTCGATTGTTGTACAGTTCGTAGAGAACTTTGACCTTTTCCTTCAAAGTCTCGATATCGGCGTAACTTTTGGCTAACCAAAAAATTAACCCCACAAAGCCCACAGCAAGGGGCCAGATAGCAGGGATAATTTCCAGTAAACCAACACCGTTCATTACTGTGCCATGAGACGGTCTAGCTTCTCGTCCAGTCTTTGCAGGCGGTCGATTACGCGGTTGATGTCGTTATGGACTTCGGCTTTGGTTACATACTCTTTGGCAATCTCTTCTCGAGTGCGGTTGAGCAGGATCTGGACGCGCTGGAGTTCGGTAACGTAGTTACGAAGGACAAACCCCAAAACTCCGATAACGGCAGTTAAACCGCTACTCCACAGCATATCCATATCCACCTACCTTATTCCGTTGGTTGTTCGACGGGATTTTCAAACGCACCTGTTAACATGTTAACAAATGCGGTGCGGCCTACGGTTAACTGATCCACGTTGAAACGCGCGTTAGCTAGCTTGCGGTCCAAATCGTGAATGTGGTTTACCATAACCACTTCCTGCTCGTTTAGATCTTCAACGTTACGCGTTATGTCGTTAACGGTGATGGTTTTCTTTTCGTCTTTAGCCATCAGATGTCTCCTACTTAGGTTGGTTGGGGATTCAGGTTACCACGGAACGCCAGTAGCTTGAACTGGGGTGATTTTTAAGTCGATCTGAGCTTGCAACGCATCTTGGACCGCATCTCGGTTAACGTCTCCAGCCCAGCACCAGCCCAAGACATCTTCTTCGGTCAGGTCGGCCAGTGCGATGTATCCATCTGCCGTTGGATCAGGTGCAAAGCCAGACGTACCATAGCTACCCGCGCTGTAAGTTGTGTCACCACTTTCTTCCGAAGCGCTACAGCGCCAGTGGGCTGTTACGACCGCACCGTCGCTAGCGGTGGGGTGCAAGGTGTAGTCGAGAGTACTCACTGTCCACGCGAAAGTTGCCATTATTTCTTCGCCTTGTTGTTAAGGAAAGCAAAGGTCTCCATGATTTTGTAGACTTTAGCCACGAAGGCGTCGTCCTTCGGCGTGTCGGTGTAGTTAGCGATGATCGAACAGACCGTCACTACGGACGTGGCCAGTACGTAAAATGTTGATAAAGGTTCCATAGGGTTTATTCCTCGCTTCCGTCAATACGCGCTTGGACTCGGAGAGCCAAAACATTATCTGGTATCGCTGTGCCAGTCTCGGTTTGCCGCACGACGTACCAATCGGTCTGTTGTAAATACTGCTTGGCCATACCCCGCCGTCGTTGGGGCTCATGGAAGTTTACTACCACCTCCTGTTCTGCTGGCGTAAGCTGGTCAAAATCCCGCTCGAGGGGGAACTCCGGCTCAGTTACCAGATCATCTGTTACTGTGCTCATGTGTAATTCCTTATGTGTACCAGTTGTGGCAAAGTGTATCTCCATAAAATGTCCCTAAGTTGTGTGTGGTTCCTAGATAGTCTGCTTTAGCCCCCATCGCGGAAGCAGTTATAGGCCCTAGGTAGTACGAGTAACCAGTCCCCCCAAGGGTAGTCTTTGTCGTATATACTACGGGGTTTATAGCGGCGGTATCTGATCTGTAGTGGTATCCGTACCCCCCTCGCAGCCATAGAACGGGTTTGTAGTAACCCCGCAGCGTAACAGCCCCGACCATAGCTCGGTACTGTGAATGGGCGAAGTGTACGTAATTGTGTATAACGTTTCCGCCCCAGCTATACCCGGACATATCCATTTTTAGAGCAACCCCGCCGAGCATCGTAGTTCCGTTAACGACGGGGTTGTAGTTTCCGTAGTACTTAAACAGCTCAAAATTGTTCAGGGTTTTGGAGTCGCCCCCCTCTAGTGAGACAGGGTAAAAATTATTAAAGTCTAGGGCCGTCATATCTATGAACTTCCAAGTTTGTTGAAAGTCTTGAGCATGAACGACACCGGAAAAGTGAGCGTCTTTGAATCGTTTAGTAGATACTCCAAGGTCAACCAAATTGTCGCTATTATTACCATTCTCTAAAACAGGGAATATTGACTCTGCCCCTGTACCATCATAAAAACGCAAACGGGTATCGCCATTGCCTATGTTTATGTTATTTGATGTCACACCAATACTGCCAACGGTTGTGCCATCTTTTTGGAATATAGAAATATCACCATCATTACCTAGTCGGTTTACTATTTGTACTGTAGTTGAATTCGCTGTGTGGATAGACCTTCCGTAACCAAGTAGCTCATGGCCTGTTGCACTAGAGCTGGTAGTCTTACCCACGAGTAAGTTGCCCGAGCTGTCGATTCGCATGGCTTCCGACCCACCGTTATTAAAGGTGATTACATCTGAACCGGGGAAGTTGATGCTAGTGTTGGAGTCCCCTTGCCCTGCAATGAAGGATGCGTATGCGCCAGCGGATAGGTAGAGGTTACGCCACCGGGTAGCGCCCTCTCCTAAGTCCTTGGTGCCGTCTACAAGAGCGCCGGTATTGATTGTTGGTACTAGTGAGCTACTGTTGGTTGTACCGATACCAAAACCATCGTTATTTTCTCGGTGATCCATGACAATGGATGTAACCGTGGATGCACGAGACAGCCAACTACCAACGGTTACAGTGCCTTCTCTAAACTCTAGAATTCTACCGGAATCAGTAAGTCGTGTGTACGAACCAACTGTTGCCCCAGCTCGCGTTGCAGCGGAGTAGCCATCCGATCGTAGTTCGTGACCCGCAACTTCTACGTTAAGCGCGGTTTTTGCCACGAGAAGACTGCCCGCGCTGGTTATTCGCATACGCTCTGAGTCATTGACCCGGAATACCATGTCATCGAGATACGCACCTAGGGAAGTTTCACCTGCGGTAGTGCCATCCTTAAAATGTATTAGCGCGTAATTATCCGTAGACTCAAAAATTGCGACAGTGTTTAGAAGCCCTGAACTTACGTGTAATGCGGCATCGGGGGCTGTAACGCGAATCCCGACATTGCCCGAGCTGTCGATTCGCATACGTTCTGCTGGAGTACCTGATGATGCGGTCTGCACGATGAAGTCTGATGAAAGGTTGGAACCCGAATTTGTACTTGCAGCGAAACCAATTCGC
>Ga0209533_1000413_pt1 | contig 41467 bp, 39 predicted proteins | sample COG_04_FD_184748 | JGI IMG/M metagenome (GOLD analysis project Ga0209533, IMG submission 184748) | Pelagic Microbial community sample from North Sea - COGITO 998_met_04 (SPAdes) (version 2) | ecosystem: Environmental > Aquatic > Marine > Neritic zone/Coastal water | place: Helgoland, sampling...
GAAGGCCTGCCACACCTGCCCCCACCACTAATACTTTTGCCGCTGGGATGGTGCCAGCTGCTGTCATCATCATTGGTATTGCTTTTTCAAAATTTGCAAATGATTCAATTACTGCTTTATAACCAGCAAGATTAGCTTGTGAGGAAAGAATATCCATTGATTGGGCTCTAGTAATTCTTGGCAACATTTCTAAAGAAAAAACATTAATATTTTTTTTAGATAAGTTTTCTATTTTTTCTTTGTTATTATAAGGATTAAATACTCCAATGAGTGTTTGGTTTTCTTTTAAATTTGAAAGATTTTCATCAGATAATAATCCCATCTGAATAATAATATTAGCTTTACTTAATATCTCTGTTTCGTTAGTAGAAATTTCAATACCTAAATCTTTGTATTCACTATCCCTAAAACCTAGATGCTCACCATATTTTTCAACTAAAGTAATTTCAAATCCAAGAGCTATATATTTTTTTGCAATTTCAGGAGTGATTGCAATTCTTTTCTCTATATTTTGATTTTCTAAAATTGAAACTATTCTCATGGGAGAACTCTATAGCAAGAATATTGCCATTAATACCAAAACACCTATAACAGCGACAGTTCCCCACAACACAAACTTTGTGAAATTATTCCAGGTATTTTTATGGTCTTGATTATCCATAAAAATTACTTCTGTCTTGCTTTAAATTTTGGGTTTGTTTTATTGATTATATAAACTCTTCCTCTTCTTCTAACTAACTTAGAATTAAGGTCTCTTTTTTTTAATGATTTCAACGAACTTTTAATTTTCATAATAATTTATCCTTAATAACCGAAGTTATGTAATCTTTCAAATGTAATTTCCCATATTTCTTAATAATCTTACTATTTTGAGATATATTGGTCAAAGCTGACGCAAATCTCTCTCCAGGTCTTGCTTTTAAGAACTTTATTTTACTGTCAAACATTTTAGCTACCTCTTTTATTGAATAAAATTTTTTATTGGAAATACTATAATGAGCACATTTATTTTTTACCCAAGCTTCATAACAAACGTTAACTGTATCGTTAATGTGAGTAAATCTTCTAGTTTGTGTGCCAGGCTTTACAACGGTTAATGGTTTATTTTTTTTATATTGGTCTTCAAATATTCCAATTACTGTGGCCATTTCTCCAGATTTTATATGTCTTGGCCCATAAACATTATAAAAATAGACTACTTCAAATTTAAAATTAAACCATTTTTTTAAGTTTTCTAATAATTCTAAATTCTTTGATTTTGTAAAGGCATATGGAGAAAGATTTTTATCCATGCCTTTGTTGCCTAAACTAGCAGACGTGGCTGAATAAATTAATTTAATTTTATTGTCTAAACAAAACTTAAACACCTCTAAAGTGCCTAATGAGTTTGATCTAAAGCAAGTATCAAATTTTTCAAAGCTTTGATAAATTCTTGCAAATTCTCCAAAATGAAAAACTGTGTCAATTTTTTTAATATGTTTGGATAAAATCTTTCTTATATTTGTGGTATCTTCCTTAATATATTTAACTCTTGGATTTTTTATATGATTTTTCTTATAACCGCTTGAATAATTATCTATACTAATAATCTTTTTATTAGTTTCTTTTAATATCTTTTCAATTAAATTAGACCCAACAAAACCAGCACCACCTGTGATAATAATAATTTTTTTCATTGAGATTTATTAGCCTGGCAATGTCCTACTCTTCCGTGTCTTAAGACAAAGTACCATTGGCGCTGAAGGGCTTGACTTCCGAGTTCGGAATGGGATCGGGTATTGCCCCTTCGCAATAATCACCAGGCGTGGAATGTTTATATCAAAATCTATAAATTTACAAATAAATTTAATACTTATTTGTAAATTTATTATGATTTATACCAGTAGTTATTTGATCAAAAATCCATTTATAAGTTTTTTCTAGACCAGTTTTAAGTTTAATATTTGTGTCCCATTGAATTTTCTCTCTTATAAGGGAATTATCACTAGATCTACCTCTTACACCAAGAGGTTTATCTAAAAGGTAATTTTTTTTTAATCTTATGCCTGCTATTTCTTGTATTATTTCTATCATTTGGTTTATAGAAACCTGTTCTTCACTTCCAATATTGTAAACATCTGAACTATCGCTCAAAAAGAGTTTTTTAGTTCCAATTATACAATCATCAATATACATAAAGCTTCTTGTTTGATTGCCATCTCCCCATACATCGATTGTATCTTTAGAATTAAGCTTAGCGTTTATTATCTTTCTACAAAGGGCAGCGGGTGCTTTTTCTCTTCCACCATCAAATGTTCCTATTGGTCCATATACATTATGATATCTTGCAACTCTAGTTTCAAGTTTAAAATCTTCCGTAAAATGCCTACACATTCTTTCACTAAACAGTTTTTCCCATCCATAACCATCTTCGGGCTCTGCTGGGTATGCATCGCTCTCCTTTAAACCTTTTACAAATGTGTCTTTTTGTTTGGCTGCATTATAAACACAAGCACTTGAAGAAAAAAAATATTTCAATACATCATTTTTAACAGATGCTCTAAGTAAATTAGTATTTATTAAAACAGATAGCATGCACTCAGCTTTATTATTTTCTATAAAACCCATTCCACCCATGTTACATGCCATATTATATATATGCTCCACACCATCAGTAACTTTTAAGCAATTTTCATATTCTTTTAAATCAAGAGAATAGTTCTTACACTCTTCAAAATGTTGAAACCATAAGTCAAATGGCTTGTTATCAACACAAATAACATCATTTCCTTCAGCTAAAAGATTTGCAACAAGATGACCACCTATAAAACCACCCGCACCACACACTAAAATTTTATTTTTCATAAAAATTATCTTTGATACTTATCTTTTTTAAATTTATAATAAATAATGCAATAGATTGCTCTGAATGCATCTTTAATCCCAATTTTTTTTCCTTCTTCGTATGATCTGCCTGCATAGGATACTGGAACCTCATAAAATATAAATTTTTTCTTTGCTAATTTTATAGTGATTTCTGGTTCTACACCAAACGATTTCTCCTCTATCTCTATAGATTTGATTACATCTTTTTTAAAAACTTTATAACCAGTTTCCATATCCGTCATATTTAAATTAGTAAAAATGTTACATACTAAAGTTAATACTCTATTTGCAATTGAATGCCAAAAAAAATGTAGTCTATTATATTTTTGACCGCCTAAAAATCTTGAGCCATAAACGATATCAGCATTTGTTTTTAAAAAAGGTTTAATAAGTAAAGTATATTCATCAGGATTATATTCTAAATCAGCATCTTGAATAATTACTAATTCTTTAAGGTTTTCCTTTAAAGCAGTATTGATAGCTTTACCCTTTCCGTAGTTCTTATCATGGTACTTTATTTTTATTATTGGATCATTTAAATTATTTAATAAATCTCTAGTCCCATCTGAAGAAAAATCGTCTACAATTATAATTTCGTCACCATCTATCAAATTATTTTTGACATTTTGAATTACAGTTAAAATGGTTTGCTTTTCATTAAAACAAGGTATTATTATTGTCTTATTCATAATTTATTTAACTATAGATTAAAAATGGCTAATTAATTACTGCTTAACATAAGTAAATATAAAAATCTTGAAAAAATACTTAAAATCAAAATATTTAATAGGCACAGTTTATTACTCTCTACCTAGTTTATTATCAATTATTATTTCATTAATTTCAATTCCAATATTTTTGAAAATTCTTACAAATGAAGAATACGCAAGTTATCTTATGAGTCATTTTATACTGACCATTGCGATTATAACAAATTTAAGCTTTAATAAAATCACAACGATAAATATAGCAAAAAAAAATAGCAAAAAAAAAGATATTATTTTCACATCAATATTATTAACAAGTGTATTTTCTACAATATTTTCACTTATAATTTATACTTTAATTTATTATTCAATTCAGTATTTCAATTTAGAAAATATTAAAGAATTACAAAGTATAAAAATATTAATTGGTCTCATTATAACAAATTTTTATTTAACATTAGAGGGTATATTTAAAGGTAATATAAATTATAAAACATTGAGTTTATTTAATTTATTTTTTTATAGTATATCAATGTCCTTACCTTCGGTTGTGGTATATTATAAGATCAACATAGATATTTTAACATTTTCAATATTAATAAAGTTATTCGTTATCGCTACAATGTTTGCCATTATTATAATAAAATTAATAAATAGTAGGCCTCAAATATCTAAAGTTTATATAGATGATTGTAAAAATTATTTGAAGTGGATGACGTTAAATGTTTTTTTTAATCAAGTTTATAACTATTTTGATAAATATATAATCAAAATATTTTTAGATAATGTTGCATTTGTTTTTTATAATATTTCACAACAAATTACATCAAAGTTTAGTAGTCCAATGATGGGATACAATAATATATTTATAGCAAAAACAAATGTTGAGAAAAAAGACAATAAAAATAATCTAAGCATGGCCGCAATTTTTTACTGTGTATACATGTTATCAATTTTTTTAATGTTATATTTATTCTTACAAAAATTTTTAATAATTTGGCTGGGCAGCGCATATTCAACAATATATTATGATCTAATTAAAATTTTTTTTTTGATTATAATAATGAATTCCTTTTCAAGCTTATTAACAGACTTTTATGATTTAATTGGTAAATCAAACTTTAATAGCTATGTGGAAGTTATAATTTTATTACCATTTATTATTGGTATAACTTTATCAGTTTCAAAAGAAAATATTTATTATTTTGTTTATACAATTTTCTTTAAAGAATTATTAGTTCTAGGAATAAAATTCTATAAAATTAACTATCTTTTTTTATTTAAAAGTTTAATTTTAATTCAATTTTTATTAATTACCTTAAATTCTATTCTCTGGTTCACTAATTTTAATGGAAAATTATTTATAATAATTCAAATCTTACATCTAATAATATTTCTTCCATATAGTAAAATTAAAAAGTTTTATAAAACATGAGATTATCAATAATTATTCCAACTAAAGATAGGCCTTATAAAATTAAAAGATTATTAGATCAGTTATATGATAACAAATTTTTTTTTAATGAAATAATTCTTATTGATAGCTCAAATATAAATAATAAAAAAAAGTTAACCATTATAATTAAAAAAATAGACTCAAATATAAAACTTATAAATTCAAGACCTTCAATTTCCCTACAAAGAAACAAAGGTTTAAAAAACATGAAAAAAAATAATAGTTTTTTTATGTTTGTAGATGACGATATTATATTCAAAAAAAACTCATTTATAGAAATGGAGAAATTTATAAAAAAAAATGAGCAAATATATACTGGATATGGCTTTAACTTAATTAGTAAGGCTAATTGTGGATTTTTAGAAAAAATTAAAAGAAACAAGTTAATAGAAAAGATAGGTATATATAATACAAAAATTGGAAAAATTGTTCCGTCCGGTTGGCAAACTAAAATAAATAATGTTAAGAAAAATCAAGAAGTAGAGTGGCTTTCAACTCAAGCAGTCATCTACACAAATAATAAAAAAAAAATAAATTTTGATAATTTTTTTAAGGGATATAGCTATCTAGAAGATCTTGATTACAGCTATAGAATGAGCAACTTTGGCAAATTAATTATAGTAAAAAAAGCTACGTACAACCATAACAATAATATTGAAAGAAAATCTTTTAGTTTTGGTGAAAAAGAATTCATTAATCGATATCATTTCATTAAAAAAAATAAAATTTATACAAGATATTTTTTTTTAGGCGCCGTTGTTAAAACTTTTTTAAATCTATCAAAACTTCAACTTTTAAGAGTACTAGGCAACATCTCTGGTTTAACTAAAATTTTAAAGAATAATAAATTTTAATATTTTGTTTCTAGGCAATTCAATAATTTTTTATATGTAATAATAAATTTTTCGTAATCCGACTGAATTATATATTTATTTAGTAAAACTTTATTTGGTAATGTTTTTTTATCACATAAAACATAAGTTCCATTATTTAAGCAATCCATCATAAAAAAGGTATAAAAGTTTTCTGCACTGTTTATGGCAATTTTAGATTTTTTTATAATCTCTATACTTTTTTTAAACTCTATATTTCCTAGATTTTTTACTCCTTTGACATTTAAAATATCTCCATAGGCAGTTATGCTAATACCTTCCTTAACCATCCATTTTGTTATTTTTTTAAAAAAATTGTTATTTTTATTATTGTGTTTTCTAAAATATACAACAACGTCATTCGTCTTTATATTTGTAATATTTTTTTCTTTTTTTAAATATTTTAAAACAAAATTAAATTTTTTATTAGGAAGTTTTTTTTTTACATAAAGTTCTAAATTATCTGTCGAAAAAAAAATATTACTATTGCGAATATAAAGTATTAAAATAGAAATTTTATAAAAAAATGGGATTATAAATCTTCTTATCTTATCTTTGCCTAAAATTTTTGACCCAGTTATTGGTCCAATCTTTGTCTTTGGTGCCAACAAAGTAAATGTTAAAAAATTCCATAGTGGTAAATAATTAAGATAAACAAACTTTTTTTTAGAGATAAAATAATACCAAGATATCAAACAACCCATTAAAGGATAAAAATATTTGTAAAAATTATTATTAAAATTAATTTCTTTTTTTTTAATTCTTTTATAAATTTTTTTATTTATGAAAATATAATTGAGATCAGGTGAGATAACTTTGATATAATTATATTTGCATCTTAAAGCTTTTTGAACATATAAACGTGCAAGTCTTCCTTCTCCAGAGCTTTCCCTGAAGTCTGAAGCCCACACATATATTGAGTTAGAAATTTTTGTATTCATTTCTTATCCACCTTTTGAGTATAATAAATATTGATAAAAGTAGACGTTTTAACCTCCTGTATGGCTCGAATTTTAATCTCCAAATACTTTCAAAATATACATTAAAAAAAGCAGGAATTTTTAGTTTTTGGCTTTCAAAATCTAAAGCACCACCAATACAAAGTATTTTATAATTTTCCTGAACATTTGAAATGTAAGCTGCTATTAATTCTTGTTTTGGCGTTGGTAGAGCAATGATGATCAAACTTTTATTTTTAATTTTTAAAACTTTGCCACTAATCGTTTTGATAATTGACTCAATAGAACCATAACTAGCCTCGATATTATAAATTTTTTTTTTAGGAAATTTTTTTTTAATATACGTTAAATTAATATCACTCTTTTTATTTATTAAATAAACATTTTCAAAAGATATATTATTTTTTATTTTTTTTAGTATTTCTCTACCAGGTATTTTTTTTTTTTTAAAAAATATTTGAGAAGTGATTCCGTCAGGCCATAAGTATATATTTTTTTTTTGGATATTAATTTTATTATGAACAAATGCCATGTACGCTAAATTAAAAGCTGATAAAATAAAACGTTTATATTTTAGGATATTATTAGGATTATCGATAAATTTATATTTATCATTTTTAAAAAAATTTATGTATTTTTTATCAAAATTTATTTTTACTGGTTTGAATTGAATCCATTTACTTACTATTTTTAAAATTACTGATAGGTAATAATGTTCAAAATGTTTTCGTGTTACATATAAATCTTCCTTTAATTTAAGTATATGATTTGTGCTTACTCCACCTGTCCTCATTATTGTTGTATAATTATCAATATATCTAATTATTTTATTTCTATTTAAAATTTTTAAAATATATAAATAATCTGCTGAAATTTTTAAATTTTTATTATACATTATTTGTTTATTTTTTTTTGATATAAACATACTTACATGTGGTGGCATCCATCCATATTTTAAATAATTTTTTTTAAAAGGTTTAGATTTCCAATTTCTTATTACATTCTCAAGATCATTTTTTTTTGATATTAAAATATTACCATATGCGACATCAAACTTATCTTTAATATAATTTTCCATTATTATCTCTAGTGTTTTGGATGAGAAAAATATATCAGCACTATGTAAAAGTCCAATTACATCACCACTAACATTCTTTAAACCCAAATTAACTGCACCGTATAAATTGGGTGTTTTTTGATAAATAATTTTTTTTATAAATTTTGAAGATTTTAAAATCTTAAGAGTTTTGTCATCTGATTTCGAATAAATTACAATTAATTCTTTATTTTTGTAACTTTGATGTTTGAATGACTTAAGGGTATCAAGTAAATGTGGCATTCCATTTTTAACAATGGTTATGATGCTAACTTTGGGTTTTTTTGTCATAATTAATGAAATAAAGTGCTAAAATAAAAAAAATATAATCTATACCAAAAACTGCATAACTACTCTCCACAAGTCCTCTAACAAGAAGTACAAACATTACCAAGACTCCAAAAGTTAAATTATTATCATTATAATATGAGCTTTTTTTTAAATAATTGATTTTTTTCAATAAAATCCTAACAATGTTAATTATTATCATAGCATAGATTAATATTCCAATTACACCTGTGCTTGCAAAAATATATATAGTTGCATTTGATGCTGTCTCTTTTATTAAAAATCTATCGGCTTGAGTTCCGTTGCCTATTAAAACTGCCTCAGTAGATTTAGTTTTTTTTATTATGTCTTTCCAATGTTTTACCCTATTTGATGAGAAAGTTTCTGGATGTACAGTTCTCAAAAGTTTTAGCTCTGTTTTAATTTCATTTGATTTAAAATTGTCAGTATCGTTTATCACCTTAAAGTATAGATTTTTATAATAATTTAAATTGCTTGTTTTTAATTGAGTTATTAATACAGACATTGTTAATGGAATTATAATAAATAATATAAAATTTTTTTTAAAGTTATATAATTTATAATATTTTGCAAAAGATAAAATTAATACAAGCAATATATATATGCCCAAGATGGCTCTTGATTGTGTTAAGAAAATTCCTGGTATTACAAAAAATAATAAAAAAAATTTATTTTGAATTTTTTTTAAATCAATAAATATTATAAAAAATAAAAAGATTAATAATGCCATTCTTCCTAATCCTGATGAGCGTGGCATATTCATAACAGGTAATAGACTGGATTTTAGTTGATGATGTCCATAAAAAAGATGATCCTTAATAATTAAATTGTAAATATATTCTATTAAAAAGCCTAAATATATAAATGTAATCAATATGATTAAAAGATATAAAATTTTTTGTACTTCCTTTTTTCTTTTAATGAAGATTATATTAAAAAATAACAAAACATTTAATGCTAAGATATTATAAATAATATTATAATTATTATTATCACTTAAAATTAAGGAATATATTTGAATTAAGTTATATAAAAAAAATAAAATAAAAAAATTATTAATTTTTTTTAGATCGCGAACGATAGATAGGTTTTTATAAAGGAGAAATGTTAATATAACTAATTGTGCATATCCGCGGGTTGAATAGCTCCAGTCTAATAAATTTTCATTATTTGAGATATTGAGATAAGAAATATTTACATTAATACCTAATAAAATTACCAACCATAAGACTGATAAATAAAAGTCTTTAAAAAATATTTGATTGTAATAATAAAAAATTTTGTTCATTAATTTGTAATTTTGCTAAAATATTTATCTACATTACGATATATAAAATAAATAAAGTACCCAGATAGCATAAAATTTAACCTGTCTAATGCAGTTGATAGTTGCCATTCTAATATAGCTGAGTCCTGAATATGAAATATAAATATATTGATTAATAAACTGAATACAAAAATATATAATGTATTTTTATATAATTTTTTTGATTTAATCTCTTTATCTGGGAAAATTAAAAAGATAAACAAAAATATCCAAATTGGATACTTAAAATAAGTTATTATAGAATGTTTAATAATTAGAAAAAGATCAGTTCTTATCGTTGAAAAATTAAAACTTTCTCTGATTATATTGCTCAATGTAAAGGAGTTGTCTTGAAAACTAAAGACTCCATTTAACTGTACACTCATATAAAGTCTAAAAACTAATATGATCCAACATAAAACTAAAAAATAGAAATTTTTTTTGTTAAAAATTTTTTTTTGTCTAAAAATAAAAAGTATAATTATTGGTATGATATAAATAATACCTTCATTTTTCACCCAGATAATTATATTTATGATTAACAAAGTGTATAGAAACAAAAAAAAATGATTTTTATCTTCATAATGCAAAACCACATATATGTTAATTAAACTAAAAATTAAATATTCCTGATATCCCCTGAACAAATTTAAATCAAAGCTAATAAAAAAAAGAAAATAAACTATTATTATATTTCTAATAATATTATTTTTATTAAAAGAAATTATTAAAAACAATGACGACAAATAAATAAATATTTGAATATACCTTCCAACGTATTCATATTTTAATAATGAATATTTCCAAAAAAAGGCCCAAATATAACTTCCAAGATGAGGGTAATCTGCTCTTGTAAATTCCTTTAAATTATCAAAGCTTCCACCCGAAAAATAGTTATATGCCTTTGGGTACCAAAATGCCTGTCCATCCCAGCCAAGAATTGGCTCTACTGCTATTTGAACAAAAATTACTAAATTAAATAAAAGAAAATATAAAAAATAAAAATTTTTTATATTTTTTACAAAATTAAATAAATTTATAAAAATGCTAAAAATTACAAAATAAAATAATATTGTCAAACCATTGCTGAAAAAAGAAAATGTTAAAAAAATGTTTAGAATTATAATAATTGAGATTGTTATTTTTTTAAAAACGTTTATGTTTATATCTTTAAAAAATATTAAATTACCATTAAATAATAGAAAAATTATTAATGAACTTATGATTACATTATAAAATTCAATCATTTTTAATAATATAACAATTAAAATTTTGCTCTAAAATATTTTCACTTAATATCAATTCTTTACTATTGATATAGATTAAATATTTATACTCTTTAATATCCTGGAATTGATCTATGAACCAATACGAACTTGGAAAATCGTGCTCATTAATAATTTTTGAGTTATTGGATAGGTTGTATTTTGTATTAAACTTTTTAATAAAGCCATAACCCTGATTATTACAATAGCCATAGTCGGTTATCATTCTGTCTTTAAAAGAATGTTTGATTAAAGTATATACGTTAAGAAAAAAATTACTTTGTATTAATAAAAATAATAGTAAAATGATATTGATTATGATTTTGGTATCTATTTTTTTTTTTACAAAGTCTAACATGTATAATTTTTATTTTTTTTCATAATGACTATTTTACTTAACACAGCTTTAATATGTTTTTTTTATTATATCATAGGGCAATCTCACTCCAGCTTAAAAAATGGTTTTTCTAATTACTGCATACTGGTTATTAATGGTTCTATAATACTTAGTTTTATTGCTCTTTTATCTAATTTTTTTTTTAGTTTAGATATATTATTTAACTCTTTGGTATTTCTAGGATTGATATTTTATGGTTTCTATAAAAAGTCTTATAAAGTAATATTTAACAAAACAAACATTAAGACACTTATTTTAATTTCATTGTTTGCCACAATTCTAATATTTCTTGGCAACTCTAACAGACCAGATTCTGGATTATACCATTTTCCATTTATCAAACTTTTGAACGATGAAAAAATTATAATTGGAATAACAAATATCAACTCAAGGTTTGGAACGGTTTCTATCATTCAGTACTTACAGGCAATTTCTAATAACTATATTACAATGACTAATGGTATGCTTTTACCATTAAGTATTCTACCATCAGTAATTTATTTATATTTTATTAGTGAAATAAAAAACCAACTAAAAAAAAAAATCACTATTAATAAAATTTATTTACTATATCTTTTTTTTACAATTATTTTTTTTTCTTACAAAATGAATAGGTACAGTGAATATGGTAATGACTATACACCTCATTTCTTAGTTTTTTTTATATTATCTTTGCTTCTCAAATATAAAAAGAAAATTAAATTTTCAAATATATATTTTTATACTGTATTTATTTTTTTAAATAAAATTTCATTTTTGAGTATTTTCTTAATCCCACTGATAATTTTGAAATTTAATTTTAATAAAAAAGTTTTTTTAAATAGAAAAACTTTCTTTGCATCATTTTTTTTAATCTTATGGATTATAAAAAATATATTTACTTCTGGTTGCATGTTTTGGCCCATTAATAAGTCATGTGTCGAGAAGTTATCTTGGTTTAATAAAGATAAAAATTCAACACACTACGTACAAAATTTAAATGTGATTACCCAGGCCTGGTCAAAAGCTTGGCCTGATCGTAGTAATGATAATGGTACAATGAAAAATTATATAAATGGATCTGAATGGGTTAAAGTATGGTTCACAAAACATGCTAAAAAAATATTTAATATTCTTGGTTTATACATATTGATACTAACCATAATATCATTTTTTTTAAGCAATAATTCTAAATCTAAACTATTTAGAATTCAAAATTCATTTAAAACTAAATATTGGATTGTATTAATGTCTATATTCACTTTGAGTTCTCTTGTCTGGTTTTTAAAATTTCCTGTTTATAGATTAGGGATATCTAACCTAGTTTTAATTATAATATTAATATTTATCATTATTAATAGAAATATAACCCTTAATGAAAAAAATATAAATTTAATTAAATATTCAAGCTTAATCTGTATTCTAGTTTTTATCTCAAAAAATATGATTAAATTTAATAAATACGATATAAATTACAATAATCATCCTTGGCCTAAATATTATTCTTTTAGCAATAAAAATGATGAAATTGCATTAACAAAAATAAAAATAAATAACGAGTTTTCACATTACAAGACTAATGATCTATGCATGTATTCAAAATCACCTTGTACGAATGAGAATATTAGCAATCTATTAAAAATGAAGAAAAAATTTTCATATAAAGTATATTATTTTTGATATGAAATACTTTGAAAATATAGATCTGAGGATATTAATAATTTTTTTATCAATATTTTTTTTAAGTTTCTTTATAAAAACGGTATCAAAATATTTAAATCTTTACGATAACCCTAACTCAAAAAGAAAACTTCATCAAAAACCTATCTCAACAATAAATGGTCTTTTGATATTACTAACCCTAAATATTTATTTTTTATTAGATATTTTTTTATTCAACGAATTTTATTTTCAAATAAATATAATTTTTTTACTTCTAATAAATATTTTTTATTTTATTGGATATATTGATGATATTAAAAATCTATCTCCCATAAAAAAAAGTATAATAATTTTTATCATTTTATTAATTTTAATTCCACTTGATCAAAATCTTATTCTAAATTTATTAATTTTTGAAAATTTAACAAATAAAGAAATATACTTAAATCAATCTTCGATATTTATAACAATTTTTTTTATCTATATATTTTATAATTTCCTAAATTTTATAGATGGTTTGAACGGAGTTGCAATATCAGTTGCGATATTTTTTATTTCTGTTCTAGGGTTTAATCGAGGAGTATTTTTAAATCTTGAAATTCTAATAATCCTAAGTCTTTTGTATTGTTTGGCACTCAATATAAAAAATATATCATTTCTAGGTAATGCTGGGGTTGCAGTTCTTGGTATATTTATTTCAATTTTGTATGTTTTTGAATATAACTTAAATAAAACTTTATTAAGTGATGAAATATTTCTAATTTTTTTCATACCTGGTATGGACATGACTAGATTGGTAATTTCTAGAATTAAATCAGGAAAATCTATATCTGACGGCGATCTAAACCATCTTCATCATTATCTTTTGAATATAGCAAATAAAAAATATGTTTTTTTAATTTATATACTGATGACCGTCATTCCATTTTTAATGACAAAAATAATAAACAATAATTTAATTATAATCATCTTAAGTTTCATAATTTACACTTTTGCAATTATTTTATTAAAAAGATTTCCTAAAAAAACTTAATTTCATATTGCAGGATATGATCGCTAAGCCAAGCCAATAAAACACACCATTAAACGTTGAAAAAAAAGAACCAGTTGTTTGTACTGGAAAAAAAAGAACAATTAAAATACCCAAATTAACTAAATAGAGATTTTTACTGTCTTCTTTAAAAAAACTTACGAAGTTTTTTATTACTAAGAACAATATTAACAAACAAAAGGGGATAAATAAAAGGAAACCACCTTCCGCTAAAATTTCAAAATATATATTGTGTGGATGGGTATTGCATCTTTGTTCTCTATACTTGGATTCTATTTTTTCATATTTCGATAACGCGCATACCTTTCTAAATGTTTTAATGCCACTTCCAAAAACTTTATTGTCTAAATATATTTCATACGCAGTCAAGAAGTGTGCTCCATATCTACTATCCCAAAATGTAGAAATTACTATTTTATCTTCATTTGACTTATGGTGAATTTCTTTATTAATTCCTAACTGTTGCAAAGTTGTCTTAAAGTATTTATTATAGGAATAATTATCAAATTTTATAAATAAAGAAAAAAAAGTAATTATCATTATTAAAAATATAATCTTATGTTTTATGGCACTATTATAAAATATAATAAAAAATATTGATGAAATTAAACTAATAAAAAAAGCAGATCTTTCTTGTGCAAGAAATATGATTGCAAGTAAAACACCTAAATAACAATAATTAAAATATTCATTTTTTTTTATTTGAATTAAATAAATTATACCTACAAAAATAAGCTTCGACAAATAAGCACCGACAACATATTCGTCACCAAATGGTCCTGATAATCTTTTGCCATGCGTTGTAGTAAATTCATTTCCAAATATATCTGAACCAAATAAATATTGAATAAGAGTATCAATGGCTACAAATGATATAATAAAAAATATTAACCTAAAAAATAATTTGTTATTTGTTTCACTTTCTAAAAAATGAGCAAATGCTAGAAAAAAAATTAAATATTTTAAAATTCCTAAACTTCCCTTTATGCTTAAAAATAAATCTACGGTAAGCCCAATATTAATGATAAATAATATTAATAAAAATAATCCAAGCTTCAAAACATTTTTTTTTACAATAACTTTTTTTAAAAGCAAAAAGTATAGAAATAATAAATCTATTAACAATATATTTAGGTTTAGTGCAAAGTTTCCTATAAAAATTGATATCGGTACAATAATAATTAATAATTCAAAAAATTTATTTATATCAAGATATCTTTTGCTGTTAAAATAATTGGTCAATTTAATGTTTTTGCTCTTTGTAGTTTGCTATTAAATCATTATAAGTAAATTTAATCGCATCATCGAATGGCGTTTTATACTTCCATCCATATTTTTTTGCTAACGATAAGTTTAACTTTTTTCTCATGACCCCATTGAGTTTTTTATCATTATTAAATTTTACTTTAATTTTCAATTTTAGAATTTTAATTATACTTTTTGTGAACTCCTTAATCGTTTTTTCAATATTTGTTCCTACATTAATAATCATATGATTTGTTTTTTTATTCATAAAAAAAACTATTGCATCAGCCAAATCATCTGCATACATTACCTCTCTTAAAACATTTCCTGTGCCCCAAAGTTTAACTATCTTATTGTTTTTACTTGCTAAAAAAAATTTTTTTAAAATTGCTGGGATAAAGTGAGAACTATCAAGATTATAATTATCTGATAAACCAAAAATATTACATGGCATTAAGCATTTATAATTTGTTTTGTATTGTTTATTAAAACTTTGACACAATTTTATTCCTGCAATTTTTGCTATAGCATAAGGTTCATTTGTTTTTTCCAATGGGCCTTTTAATAACATTTCTTCATTAATAGGTTTGGATATATTCGATGGATAAACACAGCTTGAACCAAGAAAAATCAAATTTTTAACCTTATTTTTAAAGCTTCCATGTATTAAATTATTTTGAATCTCAAGATTATCAATTAAAAAATCTGCTCTTTTGTTGTTGTTGGCCTTTATGCCACCTACTTTGGCTGCACAAATTATAACAATTTTAGGTTTAATTTTATTTAAAAATTCAAAAGTTTTTTTTTGGTTTTTTAAATCAAGTTGCGTTTTTTTTCTTACTATTATTTTTCTAAAACCTTTTTCTTTTAGTTTTTTTAAAACTGCTTTTCCAACAAGACCTGTATGACCTGCTAAATAAATTTTATCAGTTTTCTTTATTATCATTTATTTTTTTAAAGATGATTTTATCAAATCATAATCAGATAAGGTCATTTCCTTAACTAGCATTTTAAAATTGTTTTTAGGTCTCCATTTTAAAATTTTTCTTGCCTTAGAACAATTACCAAGTAATGTCTCAACTTCAGCTGGTCTAAAATATTTTTTGCTACACTGCACAATAACTTTATTCTTTTCATTATATCCTTTGATATTTACTCCCTTTCCTCTCCATATAATTTTCATATTTAGATTTAAAGCTGCTTCATTTATAAATTCAAAAACTGAAAATTGCTTTCCTGTAGAAATAACAAAATCATCAGGTTTTTTTTGTTGTAAAATCAACCACATTGCTTCAACATAATCTTTTGCATGCCCCCAATCTCTTTTAGCATCTAGATTTCCAAGTATAAGTTTTTTTTGAATTCCTATTTTTATTTTTGAAAGTCCGATAGTAATCTTTCTAGTAACAAAAGTTTCTCCCCTGACTGGGCTTTCATGATTAAACAAAATACCGCTAGCAGCAAAAATAGAGTGCGCTTCTCTATAATTTTTTGTAATCCAATGAGCAAAGAGTTTGGATACCGCGTACGGGCTTCTTGGGTAAAATGGAGTTTTTTCAGTTTGAGGAACTTCCATAACCTTTCCAAACATCTCTGATGACCCTGCTTGATAATATTTTGTCTTATTTTCTAATTTTAAAAACTTAATACATTCCAAGATTCTTAAGCTTCCTAGTGCTACAACATCAGCTGTGTATTCAGGTATTTGAAAAGATACAGCAACATGTGACTGTGCTGCTAAATTATATATTTCATCTGGTTTTACTTTATTTATAATTGATTGAATTGATAGTGAGTCTGTTAAATCTCCATAATGAAGAAAAAAATTTTTTTCCTTTTTATTGTCAAAAATATGATCGACTCGTTCTGTGTTAATTGAAGATGACCTTCTTTTAACACCATGCACTTTATATTTCTTTTTTAACAAAAATTCTGACAAGTATGCACCGTCTTGTCCTGTCACCCCAAATATAAGTGCTTTTTTCATTGTTTTTATTAATTTTGATTTTGTGATATTAGAAAATAGCTATAATAAATATAAACATCAGTCAATTTTATTATGAAAATTATATTAGGTATTAATGCCCATCATGCCGACTCTTCTGCCTGTATTATTGTTAATAATAAAATAATAGCAGCCATGGAAGAAGAGAGAATTAATAGAAAAAAACATTTTTCAGGTTTTCCAATAGAATCAATAAGAGAATGTCTTAGGATTGCAAAAATTGAAGATGTGGAAGTAACAGATATTGCATTTAACACCAAGCCCTTAAGTAATATAATTTCTAAAGGGGTTTTTTTTTTAAAAAATTTAAATCTAAAGGATTATAATTCTATCATTAGATATAGAAAAAAATTAAATATAAAATCTTACCTGTCTAAAGATTTTAAATTTAAAAAAAGTATAAAAATACATTATATTGAACACCATTTAGCACATATTGCTTCAGCTTATTACCCATCTAACTATAAGGATGCCACTGGACTTTCTATAGATGGTTCTGGAGACTTTGTAACACTCGCTATTGCAAAATGCCATAATCATAAAATTAAAATAACTGAGAAAGTTTTTTTTCCAAGTTCATTGGGTATTTTTTATCATGCTATGACTCAATTTTTAGGATTTAAAAATTATGGTGATGAATATAAGATTATGGGCATGGCGGCATATGGTGAACCTAGATACTTTGATAAAATAAAAGACAACCTTTTTAAGTTAAGTAAAAATAATAGTTTTGAACTCAATTTACATTATTTTAATCATCAAAAAAATAATTTTAAATACGTTGCAGATGAAAGTTTAATCATTGATGATATATTTAATAAAAACCTTTCAAGCCTATTTATAAATGAATTAAGTGATGACCATAACAAAGGACAATTCCAAAAAGACTTTGCTTGCTCTGTTCAAAAAACTTATGAATATTTTTTTATAAAAATATTAAAAAAAATAAAAAACTTCAAATTTTCAGAAAATCTTGTTTTTGCAGGTGGTTGTGCTTTAAATTCATCTGCAAATAGAATTCTAACTAACGATAAAAAATATTTTGAAAATATTTATATTCCATTTGCACCTGGTGATAATGGTGGGGCTCTTGGAGCTGCTATGGTTGTGTTAGCAAAGTCTGGCTATAATTTAAGTAATGGAAGATCACCTTACCTTGGTAAAAAATTTTCTGACGAATATGTTGAAAAGCTTCTAATTAGTAGCCCTTATAAACTTAAAATTACAAGCAAATTTATAAAAAATGAATCTCAATTATTCAAAATTACTGCAAAACTTATCTCTGAAGGAAAGGTAATCGGTTGGTTTCAAGATAAAATGGAATTTGGACCAAGAGCTTTGGGGAATAGGTCAATTTTAGCCGATCCAAGGAACCCTAATATGAAAAGTATAATTAATATGAAAATTAAAAGAAGAGAGTCATTTAGACCTTTTGCTCCTTCTGTACTTGAAAAATTTCAAACTGATTGGTTTAATGATTCTTTTACAAGTCCTTATATGTCTTCATTGGCATTCGTTAAGGAGGAAAAAAAAAAACTAATTCCAGCTGTTACACATGTAGATGGTTCTGCTAGATTACAAAGTGTAAACTTTGACTCTAATCCAAAATTTGCAAATTTAATTAATGCTTTTTATGAACTAACGAATGTTCCAATAATTTTAAATACTTCATTTAATGAAAATGAACCTATAGTAATGAGACCAGAAGAAGCTATAGATTGTCTTTTAAGAACAGACATGGATGCTGTTGTTATAAATAATTTCTTAATAAGTAGAAGTAATATCTAAACGTCTAAAATACTTATAGTTTTCTCAAGAGTTTTTTTCCAAGTAAACTTTTTAGAGTGAATATCCCCTCTATTAACAAGCATTTTTCTTAATTTTGAGTTGGTTAACAATTTATGCATTAAATCTTTTATTTGAATTATGTTATCTGGGTTAAAATACAAAGCTGCATCTTTATTAATTTCAGGTAATGCTGATTTATTCGAAATGAGTACAGGGCATTTTTGTGACATGGCCTCTAAAGAGGTCAATCCAAATACCTCACAATATGAAGAAAAAATATAAAATTTTGCTTTTCTGTAAATATTTATAAGATATTTGCTATCTAAATTGTGATAAATTTTAATTTCATCTTTATTAAAATTCAGTTTAATAAACTCTTTAATTTCTAAAAAATATCTTTGATCTAAGACTTGAAGTATAAAGACTAGTTTTAATGTTTCAAAATTTTTTTTTTTTAATAGTTTAAAAGCTTTAAGCAAATTAATTATATTATGATATCTAGCACACGATAGAACTGAAATAATATAATTATTATAATCAAATTTTTTTAGATAATAATTATTTTTTTTTTTTTTTAAAAATTTATGCTCGACACCAAGATAAATAGGTAAAATATTTTTTTTTTTTATTTTTAAACACTTTATAATTTCTTCTTTTGCAAAATTAGAACAAGTAATAAGTGTGTCGGATGCCTTAATGGATTTTTCCATCATAAATTTGGTAAACTTTTTTCTAAAGAAACTACCGGGCATTTTTTTAAAAAGAACCCATGGCAAGTTAGAGTGCAAACCCAAAATAAGCCTAATATTTAAAATCCTCAGTATTAAAGGACTAAAATTCATGGGTGAATATAATTTTTTTATATCAAGTCTCCTTAATTCAAAAGGCAAAATAAATTGCATCCAAAAAAAACGATATATAATGTTTGAGAAATAATTTGGTTTAAGGACATATATAATATTAGGATTATTTTTTTTAAGCTCATTATAATAATTATATGTAATAAAAATATAAATCTTATTTTTTAAATTTTTATGACTTAGATATTCACAAAAATTAATATTATATGTTCGTGTACCACTTCTTAAATTTGTACCAACCATATCAATTGCTATTGTCATAAAATACTCAAATTATACTTTTGCATATCATTAATACAGGTTATTTTTTTACTAAAAAATTTTTAATATTGAATAAGATTAATAAAATTATTGTCATATTAAAAAGATAATATCCTGAAATATTTTCATATCTCGCATACTGAAAAAATCTAATAAAACCATCCTGATATATGTTTAAATAAATATAAATAAAATCTATCACAAAAAATCCGGGGGATATAAAAATTAGTAATTTTGTGTTTGTGCTTAATCTATTGTTTTGAAAAATGAATAATAAGCCAAGTATAATTATAATAAAATATCCCTGATAAAATATTCTAAAAAAATTAGTACCAACTAAATGAAACATAAAAATTGTAAAAAATATTGGAACTGCAGCAAATAAAACTATAGACCAATATTCGAATAAAAATTTGATAAATTTACTAAAAAAAAATAATAGTGAGAATGGCATGAGTAAAAAAATATTTTTTTCAAGGAATAAACAGTCAATGATTGATTTAAAATATAATGGGTAATCTTTTATATAGTTTCCAATTAAATAAACTAAACTCTCTTTAGTCTGTACATTAACATTATGATAAGATGCAAATTTATAATGAAATAAAAAAATTAATAATATTATAATTAATGATTTAATAATATTATTTTTTTTATACTGTAAGAAATATTTAATATGTACCCCAAAAACTAAAATCAAAAGATACTCCTTGGTAAAAATTGCTAAGAGACTTAAAAAAAATAATTTCTTTAAGTTAAAATTTTGATGCAACTGAATAAAATATAATATTAATATATAGGTTAATAAATCTACTAATTGATAATAGTTAAAAACTATATAAATCACTGCATGATTTGAATAAAATAATATTGCAATAAATGATAAGGCTAAATAGTTTTCAATCTTATAAGATTTAACAAGGTAAAATGTTTTAATGTGAAGATAAGCAAAAAAAAAATAAGTTAAATACTTAAAACAATTTTCTATTGATAAACCAGTATGCTTTAATAAAAATACTAAAATACTGGGCAATATCCTTAGTGCATCTTGATGCTGCACATATAAATATTGAGTCGGATCTTTTGCTAATAAAATATAACCAGAAGCATCCATCAATGACAATTCTTCCTCATAAACATAGATCAAATTACTTGATATAATAACAATCAAGCTTATTAATATTAGGATTAATAATGAAATTTTTTCACTAAAAAATAAATTAATTTTTTTTTCCATTAATTATCTTAAGTAAAGTTATTATAAATAAGCATAAGTAAGAAAAATCATTTATTGTGTTTAAAAAAAGATTATTATACTAGTTTGATAATATTTTAAAACTTAAATATATTTTATATGAAAAAAAATTTACTTATAACTGGTGGTAGTGGGTTTCTTGGTGTTCATTTAGCCTTAGAGTTAAAAAAGAAATTTAATGTCTTTTTGGGATCAAGAAATCAAAAAAGAAACCGTGAAGCATCAAATTTGACAAAGTGTAAAGATATACCACTGGATGTTTCTAATATCAGCTCAGTTAGAGATGCAGTAAATTATTGCAACCCAAGTATAATAATTCATGCTGCTGCAACAAAATTTGTTGATATTTCAGAAGAATTTCCTTTTGAATGCTCTGATGTAAATATTTTAGGCTCATCAAATGTCGCAAGAGTAGCAATTGAAAGAGGTGTTAATACTGTTATTGGAATTTCTACTGATAAAGCGTCACAACCCATCAAAAATTTTTATGGTTTCAGCAAAGCAACAATGGAAAAATTATTCTTAAGTGCAAATAATAATTCTATTACAAATTTTCTATGTGTTAGATATGGAAATGTAGCGTGGTCAACGGGGTCTGTTTTACCAATTTGGAAAGAAATGCATAAAAAGAATAAAATAATACTTACAACTGGGCCTGAAATGAGAAGATTTTTTTTTACAATAAATGATGCTGTAGATCTAGTAACATTCTCAATAAATAATTCTAAAAAATTTTCTGGTAAGATTGTATGTGCGGATATGAAGTCAGCACAAATGCTTGATGTTATTAAGATTTGGATTAAAAATTATGGAGGCACTTACAAGATAATAGAATCAAGAAAAGGTGATAGGCTTGATGAATATTTAATTGGAATGAATGAGATCAAAAATACATATAAAATAAAAAATAGTAATAAAGTTTACTACATAATTGATTTTGATAAAAAAATTAAAAACCCCATCAATAAGATCATTTCGTCAAAAAATAGTAAAAACCTGAATAATAAAGAATTGATTGATTTACTCAAAATTGGATTAATTTAGTAAAGTATGATTAATCATGCAATTATTTTAGCTGCTGGTCGTGGCGTAAGAATGATGCCACTTACAAAAAAAATTCCAAAAGCAATGGTCAAGATAAAGAATCAAACACTGATATTAAAAGGTATTAAAAAAATTCAAAAACATATCAAAAATATTCATATAACTGTGGGATACAAGGGAAGTTTAATTGCAAAGCATGTAATTAAAAATAATGTTAGATCAGTTTTAAATACAAATAAAAAAGGTAATGCTTGGTGGATATTTAATTTCCCATTTAATTTAATCAATGAACCAGTGGTAGTTTTAACATGTGACAACATTACGAGTATTGATTTTAAATTAATTGAAAAAGACTATATTAAAAAAGGTAGTCCACATTGTTTTTTAATTCCTGTAAAACCTGTTGAGAATCTTGATGGAGATTACATTCATGAAAAAAAAAATATTGTCAAAAAATTATCTAGAATTAAAAAAAGTAATATTTATTGTTCAGGTATACAGATATTAAATCCTTATCAGATAAATAAAGCAATTAATAATACTGAAGATTTTAATATTCTTTGGAATAGATTAATTATAAAGAAAAAACTTTATGTTTCAGACATTATTCCAAAAAAATGGTATACTATTGACGATCTAAACCATTTAAAGACATATAAAAAAATTTTAAATAATGTTTGATTCCATTTTAATTGCAATCTTTACTTATAATGAAAAAAAAAATATTGCTACTATATTAGAAAGTGTTTGTAAAAAATTTAAAAATATATTGATAGTTGATAATAATTCAGTTGATAACACCTTGCAAATAGTAGAAAAATTTCCAGTACAGTACATCCAACATAAATATAATCTTGGTAAATCAAATTCGATGAAAACAGCTCTAGATTTTGCAAGAATTAAAAATTATAAATATATTGCATTTATGGATGGTGATGGACAACATCTAGTTCGTGATCTTGAGAAAATTTGTTTTAAAATTATAGAAATAAAAAATGGATTAGTGATTGGTTATAGACAAAACTTATCTAATTTAAATTTGAAAAAAAGACTAGGAACTCACATACTCAACAGATTATTTCAATTTATTTATAAAGAGAAAATTTTAGATATTCAATCAGGATTGAGAGTATTTAATACAGATGAAAAGAAAATCAATTGGAATTCAACTGGTTTAATGCATTACTTTGCTGATGCAGAAATAACTTGTAGTGCAATAAAAAATAAGTGTGCTATTTTTCAGGTACCAATAAAAACCATCGCGAGCGAAGAATATAAAGGAATGAATATTATACAAGGGTTGTACCTTATGATTATGCTGTTTTATTGGAGGTTCAACTAATGATAATAAAAACTTTTCTAGCATCAACATCAATTTTTTTTTCACTACTTTTGATCTACATTACAATATTAAATTATAAAAAAAAAATTATAACAATTACAGAAACCACAATTTGGAATTTTATTTGGGTGGGTATAATTTTTTTATCTATAAGGCCAAAGATTGTAGATCAATATTTTATTGATAGTTATAATATTGACATTTTTTATATAATAAGTGTTTTAAGTATTATCTCGCTGCTAATATTTGGATATTTTAATATGTTGAAAATTAAAATAATGGAAAAAAAAATTGATACTATAATTAGAGCTGAGTCATTAAAGAAAGTTTTGGATAAAATAGAAAATTAGCTACCTATATTAATTATTTAAACTAATTATTATTAATTTAAGATACTATTATTGTTAATTATTTATTAAAACATTTGGTTTTTTTTAAATCTTTTAATGAATATATATATCCATCATAAGGTTTACCAATATTCATCGGATTTCTCGTTGCCTTGTGTCCAATATTTTTCTCAAAAAATAATAAATTTACAACACAATTTTTAAATATTGAGGCATTTTCTAAGCTCTCAAACATTACTAAATATTTAGGTTTTTTGTTATAAATAAAATTTAAAAAAAAATTTTTATGAATTTCTGAATCAAGATCGGCATAATATAAAAAAGTTGTTGAAATAGCATTTTGAGATAATCCTGTTGATCTATGAATTGTTAAATATGAGGTATTTTTTCCAATTTTTTCTTCTGTCCAATTAATTAAAGAATAACCATTTGCGTTTTTTGTCATAACGTTTTTATAATTTTGTGCACTTAAAGATCCTGGAAATAAATTAAAAGTTCCATATGTTATAAAACTAAAAACTACAAAGGCCTGAATATAAATTGGAAATTTTACAAAATTGTAAGATAAATTTTTCTCTTTTGACAATATTACTAAAATCCAAAATAATGGTTCAATTAAAAATCTAGCTGATATTTGCCCATATTGAAAAACTATAAATAAATAAAATATTATTATTAACAATAATGAAAAAAAAAGTCTGTTATTTAATTTTATTATGAAAAATAAAAATAAAAAGCTCATCCCAATACTTCTTGTAAAATTTCCTAAACTTTGAGGTATAATTAAATCTAATATTGAAAAATCATCTTTGCTACCCAATAAATAAGTTCTTAAGTTTTCTATACCAGGCAAATTTATTGGATAAGGGCTAAGTACATAATTGTATATTTCGCCACCCCAATTATAATGTTTCCAAAAAATAAATGGGAAGTAAAATAAAACTGCAAATGTTAAAGAAATTAATATAAAATGTTTAATAAAATTTAAATCATAAAATAATTTTAGTGCAATGAAATATATAATTCCAGAGCTCAGCATAAAAGAAAACTTGGAATTAACAGAATTAATTAAAAATATTAGAATTATAGATGATAAATAAAATAAATTTTTTTTATTTAAGTTTAAAATTTTATATTTATCTCTAAAAAAAATTAACGCAAAAATTAGAGTATTTGAGGCAATTGAAAATAATTGAGGTTTTGGTGATGAACATAAAAAGATAATTACAGGTGTTGATAAAATTGCCATTGAAAATAGCAAATTTTCATTGTTATTTTTTTTTACTATTCCTATTAAACAAAGTAGGCCCGAAAACTGAATCAAATTACCTAACTGTTCAGATCCATATATAAAACTTAAAGACATCATAATTTCGCCAGATCCTGAAAATAAATTATGTAAATTATTTAAATCAGTTGGAAAAGTTCCGTTTTTAGAAATAAATTTTGCTATACCCATATGATAATCAAGTGCATCGGCATGAGTAATTGGGGATAAGGAAAGTACAAAATAGATAAATAAAAATAAAAAAATTATTGAATCATCTATGTTTATTTTTTTAATAATTTCATAATAATATTTATATTTTCTAATAAATATTAAGAATTGAATTATACCTAAAATGATTAGTGCTAATGATGATATTAATATTAATTGATATGAGAATATATTTAGTAAAATTATTGGTAACAAAATAATCATAATAAAGTTTCCTGCAATTATGATTTTTTGATATTCTATACTAGAGATTTCTGAGACAATATTGTGTATACTTTTATTTCTAAAGATTAAAGTTCCAAGCTGATTAAGTCCTAAAAACAAAAGTATAGATATGATCATACTAAATATAGGATAATTATTTAAAATAATTTTAATTGAATTCATTTAAATTTTATTAATATTAATTATTTAAGTAATCTATAATGATATTTTACCTTTAACACTTGTGTTATTATAAATTTGGGCAATATAAATTTTACAAACTTTGTTAAGATTATTTTAATAAAACACACTCCAAGTAAAAATATTTTATTTGTTAATATTTTATTTTTTTTTAAAATTTTAATATTTTCATAAAAAACTTTAAATCTATTTTTATCTGATAATCCTCCGCTAATGACAATTGATATGGGAAATTTTATTTGCTGAAAAGAAAAATTTTTTTTTTGAAGATTAATAAATAAATTAAAATCAGCACAAATTTTGTATTTTAAATTAAATAAATTTTGCTTCAACAGTTTTGTTCTAGTAAAGACACTTTGATGACAAAAAGGTATTTGTAAAGAATAATTTGAAATAAATTCACTATAATGATTATAAGTTAAATCTTTATTTTTAATTATTGTGTTTCCAAAAACTATGTCACTTTTTTTTTTAATAATAGCGTTAACATTTATTAGTATATTCTGGTCCACAAAAATATCCCCTGAATTTAAAAACAAAGTCCATTGTCCATTTGCTTTCTTAATTCCCTTATTCATTGCATCATAAATTCCATTATCCTTTTCAGTAAAAAATTTTATCTTTTTGTTTCTATTTTTTTTAACAAAGTTGATAGTTCCATCAGTACTAAGTCCATCAATAATAACAATTTCATAGTTATTATAAGTTTGTTTTTTGATAGAGTTTAGTGTCTTAATCAATTTCTTTTTGGTATTATATGAGACAACAATTATAGAAAATAAATTCATAATATTAATTGAATTTTATTTCTTGAACTATTTTGTTAAATTTTTTGGCAAACATTATTCTATTAATTTGATATTTTCTTATATTGTGTTTTTGAATAAATTTTTGTTTATTAGCTGTTTCTAAACTTTTATATATCTTCTTAGCCAGGTCTTTTGGATTGAGTGGATCAAAATATATTGCATTTTTTGGATTTTGCTCAATATGAGTATCAATATTTGACAATAATATTTTTTTACTAAAAATTTTTGATTCTTCAACTGAGGTGCTCCACCCTTCAAATAAAGATGGATTAATAATTAAGTCAGCATGAAATAATAGATTGATGATTTTTGAGTATGGTAAAATTCCTTTATATTTGATTATATCTTCTAGCTTATATAATTTAATCTTTTCCATCAAACTGTCAAAATGATCTGGATTTCGATGATCATTTTTACTCCCTGTAAATATACATTGTATCATTACACCTTTACTTTTTAAAATTTTTAAAGCTTCAATTATACATATATGATTTTTGTGCATCCAAAATTGATTAGGTGTAAATATAAATTTTTTATCTATATTGATTTCTTTTTTTAAATATTTTTTTTTTTTAATTTTTGAAAAATCTATTTCTGGAGTGAAATTTAAAACTCTGATTTTTTTACTATCACCTTTAAATTTAATTAAGTCTTTTTTAGCAGTTTCACTACTTACGATTAATATTTCTGAGTTTTTTATATAATCGTTATAAATTTTATTCCTTTGAAAAATTTCCTTTTTAGAGAAAAATTTTGAATAATGAATATGCTGAAAATCTGGAAACCATGAAATACAATTAAAACCCTTTATTGCTCTATGGTGCGATAAAACATTTATTGAATATTTTTTTAACAAAAATGTAATTATAGGATCATACTTTGTAAATAGATAAGATGATAATTTTTTAATGGTCGAAAAAAAACCTTTTTTATCTAAAAAAGATGTTTTTATAATAGTAATATTATTATATTTTTTTTCATTAAAATTTTTTTCAAACCTACCTGTAAAAACATATATTTTTATATTTAATTCTTTATCTGCATCATTAATAGATCCTATAAGACTTTTAAAATAATTAATACCACCAATCCAGTTTAGATCTGGCTTAATTATGAAAGCAACTTTTATTTTTTTATTTTTATTTTGAACCATTGCACATATTCTTTAAGACCACTTAGTAAAGTAACTTTTGGTTTCCAACCATAATTTTTTAATTTAATATTGTTATAAATTTGTTTTTTGGGATCTCCTTTTTTATATTCTTTGTTAAAATATGGGTTTTCACTAAAATTTAGTAATTTAAACAATCTTTGTAATAAGTCTTTATTATTTATGGTGTCATCTCCAGAAACATCAAGAGTTATGTTTCTTTTTATATTTTTTTTAATTAAAAATTCTAAAAAATTATTTACATCTTTAATATTAATCCAACTTCTTACTTCATTACCATTTCCAAAAAAAATATTTATCTTTTGATTTATTTTTTTACAAGCATCCCAAATTAGTTGTTTCCTTAGCTCTTTACCGTAAATTGAATAAAAACGTAAGATGATTAATTTAAACTTTAATTTTTGTGAATTTAATCTTAAGAGTTTTTCTGCGATTAGTTTGTTTTTACCATAAGGTGAAATTGGTCTTAATTTTTTATTATTTTTATAACAGTCGTTACCATAAACTGCTGCGCTTGAAAACATAATCACCTTTGGTTTATATTCTAATTGTTTTATATATTTTATTACTTCTTTGGTCGTATTTACATTTTTGTCATAATCTAATTTTTTATTTGTCATTGAATTAATAACTGATCCAGAGCCAGCACAATGAATAATAATATCTGCTTCAAAGTTTAAATTTATTAAATTAATTTTTGTAATTGATTGTACTTTTAATTGTTTGTTGTTTTTTACTTTATGATTTTTTGTATTTGTTCCTAAACCTAATACTTTATGTTTTTTTTTTAGATGTAAAAATATACTATGTCCAACAAAACCAAACGCACCTGTTATTAATATTTTCAACTAAACCTCAATTAATGGCAATTTAAGAATTATCTCTTTTTCTTCTTTTTCATTAAGATATGTTAGCTCACCTTTAAGACTTCTGCTTTCTCTAAATTTATTTTCATAAAATGAGTCCTCTATATTTCCTGGTTTAATTTTATCGTTCAACAATTCTTTTTTTACAAAAAATGCATTATTTCCTGCTTTATTACAGCATACGAATTCATATCCTTTTTCTTTTCCAAGCTTAACTAATGCTTGAATTGATGCCCCATAATATATCATCGAATAATGTTTTTTTTGTCTTAGAAAATTTTCATCATAAGGAACAGTGCATGATTTCTTTTTTCCGAATCGTGCATTATATTCAATAATAACTATAGATGGGCTTATTACATTAATTTCTTTCCATATCCAATAATCATTTCCATCTAGATCAATTGATAAGATACCAACTTCTTTTGCTAGATTAGAGCTTTCAATAATCTTATTAATATTTTTTGTGTTTATAAATTCACAAACGGCTTCTAAAGAATATTTCCAATAGATCTCACTTTTTTTAATTAAACTTATGTTATCTATGGAAGAATCTATAATTAACCCACTCCAATTTTTATTTAACAATAAAAACTTTGTATTTGCTTCTTCATAGTTTTCAACACCAAATTCTATAAAAGTTTTATTTTTAATGTATAAATTTGATACCAAATAATCAATTATTCCATCTTCTCCCCACTGCGAGAAAACTTTAAATTCATAGTCATTTATCTTTTTTTTATTTAACTCTAAATTTAACTTAGATTGTATTTGACCTATTGATAACATTAATTGTTGATGATTTAAATTTTTTCTATTATGACTATTTTTAAAATAATTTAATATTCTTTTAATCATTTTTTTATAATCAACCATTTTCCAACTGACAGGTCATCTTCCCAAGAAGAATCGATGAAGTAAAAATCTGATGTAATTTGATTACATAAATTTGACCACCAGTTCTCTGAGTTATTAAAATAAGATTGATAGTTTTCTATCCAACCATTATCTTTGTTATTTCTTGAGACTGGTATCATATGATATCCATAAAATTTTGTAACTTTCATGCTAGATCTAAGAAATTTTATTATGCCATCATGTGTAAAATGTTCTAGAGAACCAATTGAATAATTATAATCAAATTCATTCTCATTATACGGTAAGTTAGTTGCATCACAAATTTTGAGTTTTTGCTCTGGAATACCTCTTTCTACAGCTTTACTAATAAGAAAATCAGAAATATCACACCCATAAACATTTTTAGCTTTGATGTTTTCATTTAAAATTTCAATAACCTTTCCTGTTCCACAAGCAATATCTAATATTTTATTTTTGTTTTTTTCATGAAAAATATGCTGTATCTCTATCCATGCATTTCTTTCACCCCACGTATCTAATATTTTTGCCATTTGAGGATCATAGTACAAATCTAGTGATTGTTTTTTAGGATCATCAATCAGTGTTTTTATTTTTGATTGTTTTTTAATTAATCTTAAGAAATCTAGCAATATAGGTGGTAAAAAATATTTGATTTTATTTATATTCATAATTATTTATTATTGTTAATCTAAATTAGATGAATTTAATTTTATTACTATATTAGTATATATTTTTTAGTATTTCTAACAATTTAACAAAACTAGATCATGAATTTGGATAAATAATATTAAATTATCTTTGTTTTAATTAAATTAAAGAAAGTATGTCAAAAAGTGACTAATAATTCGTGTTTAGATTATTTATTACACAAGTTATATTGTTGTATGATTGTTCAATGTAGCTAAATATAATAAAAAATTAAACAATAACATAATAATGAAAAAAAATTCAGTTTGCTTAATTCCTGCTAGAAAAGGTTCGAAAAGAATTACTAATAAAAACATAATTAATTTTTATGGAAAACCACTAATATATTATTCAATTATTGCAGCAAAAAAAAGTGGATTATTTGATAGAATTTTTGTTTCAACAGACTGCCCAAATATTAAAAGGATTGCAGAAAAATATGGGGCAGAAGTTCCGTTTATAAGACCAAAAAATATTTCAGATGATAGAGCAACAGATATAACTGTTGTTAAGCATTTTTTACAATTTTCCAAAAATAATAAATTAAGATTTAAATATTTATGTTATCTTTATCCAACAAATCCATTGCTTAAAGTCAAAACTCTTAAAAAGACTTTAGAACTTTTAAAAATAAAATCTGCTCAAAAAACTTTAACGATATCTAAATATGAATATCCTATTCAAAGAGCATTAAAAATTAAAAAAGGAAAAATTTTATTCAGAGAACCAAATTTTAAAGATAAAACATCTCAATCTTTAGAAACTTTTTACCAAGATGCTACTCAATGCTACTGGTATAACTTAGATAAAATTAAAAATTTTGATAATTTTGAAAACTTTAATACGTATGGCTATGAGTTAAATAATACTGAGTTTGTTGATTTAAATGACAAAAATGATCTAAAAAAACTTCAAATATTTTTTAAATTAAAAAATATTTGATGATTTATATTGATACATTTGAATAAAATTTTACCATAGGATATAAAATTATTTTTCTTAGGTTGAGTTTATTTGTCCCTTTAGCATTAAGATCTAAAGTATTAAAAAGTAAGATAACAGATTAATAAAATAAATTATTTAACAATTTTTTTTATTTTTTAAATCACTTCCATTCAGTGGGATTTGAAGATTTACGTGTTTTTTTAGATAAATTAAAACTTGTTCAGCTCCTAGAAAATATTTATTAACTAAAATATTTTTATTAATATATTGATTATAGTTTTTTATACTTAATTCCAAATTTCTAATAAAGCTTTTTTTATTATCAACGAATGTTTGTAAGTTTAAACTGTCAATGTTAAATACGCTCAATCCTAATGATTTTGAATATAATTTAGCTCTTGCGTTAAGATAATCACCCATAATACTACCTTGTAAAGATAAAATTTTTTTTTTTAGATATACGGCTTGAATAATTGAGCTACTTTCAAAAAATAATACTAGGAATGCTCTATTTATATATTTCTCTGTTTGAAATTTAGCACATTTAAAATTTTTATAATCTTTTCTTCTTAAAGAAAAATTATTTTTTGGGTGAAGGCAGATAATTACTTTTTTTTTGTAGGTATTTTCTAATTTTTTTAATAAAAGGTTTAATTTGTTGTAATATGAATCTACTATTTGTTTAGTTGGCTTACCCTCTCTTAAGATAAAATCTTGATGTTCTAATCCTAAACTATCAATTAATACAATATAATCATTTGTAATTAAATTTTTTTCATTAGTCACATGTTTGCTATTAATTTTAATTACTTTTTTATAATATGAAAAATTTAAAAAAGAAAAATACTTAAGTATTTTTTTACTCACACCTTTATTTATTGCATCAATTATATATTGACTTGATTCAAAAAAAAAATCTATTTTAGGATAAATATTCATCAAAATTAAAATCCTTTTTACATAATATTCCGCCCTAATATTTATAAAGATTTTTATTTTTTGGTAAAAATTTCTTTTGTAATAATTGAAATTTTCAGGGTTATATCCAAGGTCACTAATGACAAACTTCTTAATTTTTGCACGAGAAAGTAAGTGGTTTACCTTAAAATACTTAAATGTCGTACCAATACAATAATACAAAACATAATTTTTTTTACTTAATATTTTTTTTAGTTCATTAATATTATTTGGACGTAATAAATTTATCTTATTATTATTACAAATAATATTTTTTTTACTTTTTGTAATCTTATTAACGTCAATAACATCTATTTTACCAAGATATTTTGAAAAAATATTAATTTTTTTATCTAAAAAAGATAATGAATTTTTTTTGCTAATATCAATTATTATTCCTAAATCACTTTTCATATCTTAATTTTATTTATTAAATTATTTTAAATTTTGACAAGCCTTCTAATTTTTTTATTTCTAATAAAGTTCTTATAGATATCAATTTTTAATCTTATTTTGTTTTGACGTATTTTTCTTACAAATCTTGTATAAATATTAAAACTTTGGTGCTCATGAGAATTCTGTACATTCATGTTGAAATCCTCAAAAAAATTACGATCAATTAAATGATGCATTCCGTAAAACTCGTATATTTCTTTTTTATTTATTTTATTAGATATACTTCCAAGATTAAGAAGAATTTTCTTATATTCACCTATATTTTTTGGATTTATTGAAAAGTTATACCCAGAATGTGGATTTAACCCAGCAGATATGACCGGTATTCCAAATAAAGGATATTCGTATGATATGCTTCCAAAAACTGTCAAAACATAATCAATTTTTAACTCATTTATAATAAAGTTATGAGTTGTATCTGGCTCAATCATACTAAATTTTTTATATTTTTTTAAAAAATTATTATAATAGTCTAACTCTTTTTTATAAAATGCTGGGTGAGGCTTTATATACCACTTATATTTTTTAAGTTTATTTTGTAAACTAATCTTTCCTAAATAATTTAACCAATCATTAAAATCATTAAATAACAGATCTCCGTAAACATGTGGTGCATCAGATAGACAATGTGAGGCAATTAAAATATTATTTTCTTTTTTTTTAGAATATCTTTTTTTTATTATTATATTTTTATCAAATACTGCCTTGATAGAAGTAGACTGCTTATATCTAAAATCTTTTTTTCCATCAAATCTGTAACTTAAATTCTTTTTTGAAAGCTTTAAGATTTTTTTTTTGTTAATACTGCTAAATTTTTTAAATTGTTTTGGGTAATAATTTTGATCAGACCATCTTATAAATTGCTTCTTAGTTAATCTATAAGTGATATCAGGGCTTACTAGATAAGTTGGAATATTATGAGCTATTGACATTCTATTTAATAACCCCATTAAATATACACTATGACTTGTAACAACAGCTTTTACCCTATTATTTAATAAATAATCTTCCCAATAAGTTATAAACTTTTCTACTTTTTTAATAAATAATTTAAATTCTTTTTTTTGAGTATCAATTGTTGGTACTTTATTTCTTGCTAAATACTCGTCATAAATTAAATCACCAATTTTTATGCCTTTGTATTTAACTCTTAATAAATCTTCTTTTGTTTTAATATTTTTAAAAATTGTTATATTTGGAATTCTATGGAAAAAACCATAAATAATTTTATCTGAAAATGATTTATAAATATAGTGATTACTGAATGGATTTAATATATTGGATAAAAATTTAACTAGAATTCTGTGCCTATCTATTTTTACATAATAAGACACTACTTTTGCTGAATTTAATTCTGATAACGCTTTACAAAAGTGTGATGATGAAATTGAAAATGATTTTATATCGCTAATTTCATTAAGTATAATATTTTCAGATTTTAATTTATATTTTAGTTTGGTATAATTAAAAAATAGATATTTAATATAATAATATATGTTTACAATCATAAATAATTTAAAATCTTGTATATCTTCTCTTAAAAAAATATAAAACATAAAACGTGAACTTAAAAAATAAAAATATATTAATTACAGGTGGTACGGGATCTTTTGGCCAAAATTTCCTTGGAGAACTTCTTAAAAAAAATCTAAATAAAATTATTATATTTAGTAGAGATGAACTGAAACAGTATAATCTTAAAAAAAAGTATTCAAAAAATAAAAATTATAACAAGATAAGATTTTTTTTGGGTGACATAAGAGATGAAGAAAGGCTTAATTTAGCATTTAAAGGTGTTGATATTGTAATACATGCCGCCGCACTAAAGCAAGTTGACACCGCAGAATACAACCCAACAGAATTCATAAAAACTAATATTTTAGGCTCCCAAAATGTCATGTCTGCAGCAGCAAAAAATAATGTTAAAAAAGTGATAGCTCTTTCGACAGATAAGGCATCATCTCCCACGAACCTCTATGGGGCAACAAAACTTTGTAGTGATAAATTATTCGTAGCAGCAAATTTCTTCCTTGGACAAAAAATTTTTACAGTGGTCAGGTATGGCAATGTCGAAGGTTCAAGAGGTTCGGTGATACCACTATTTATAAGTCAAAAAAATAAAAATTACCTAAGCATAACCGATAAGGAAATGACTCGTTTTAGTCTTTCGCTTAAAAAAAGTGTTGATTTAATTTTTTGGACAATTAAAAACTCTGTAGGTGGTGAAATAATTATCCCAAAAATTCCTTCATATAGGATTTTAGATTTAGCTAAAGCAATAAACCAAAATTGTAAAATTAAAGTAGTAGGCATTAGACCTGGTGAAAAAATTCATGAGGAAATGATATCTGAGCATGAATCTAGAAATACTATCGAACTAAAGGATAAATATATTGTCTTACCAAAATTTATTGATGGCCCTCATGAATTTAATATAAAAAAAATGGAAAATTATTATTATAAAAAGCATCATGCGATAACGATTAAAAATAGTTTTGTTTATAGTTCGCAAACTAATCAAAAATTTTTGACCATGAAAGAATTAAAAAAAATTATCACTGGCTTAGAGCAAAATCAAAAGTGAGGGTTCTAATCTTTGGCACGTCAGGTTTTTTAGGAAGCTATCTATTTGATAAATTAAAAAAAACATTTAATGTATTTAACACTGGAAAAAAAAAACGAACTATAGATTTAACTAATTTTGATGAAGTAGAAAAAAAAATTATTAATATTAAACCAAACCTAATTATAAATAGTGCGGGACTTACAAGTATTGAAGAATGTGAACAAAATATTAAAAAGTCTAAAAAAATTAATGTTGATTTTGTAAATCAAATTTTTTTAATAAAAAAAAAACATGACTTAAATTTTAATTTAATACATTTTTCAACAGATCAAATTTACAATCCTAAAAAAAATATAAAAAATTCAGAAAAAAATGAATTCATGCCAATCAATGTTTACTCAAAACATAAGCTGATGTCTGAAAAAATTTGTTTTAGAAATAAAGCTTTAGTTTTCAGGGTCAATTTAATAGGTAAATCACACCATAAGAAAGATAAGTTCACCGACTGGATATTTAACAACTTCTCTAAAAATAATAAAATAAATGGGTTCATAGACTCATTTTATAGCCCTCTTTGTGTCGATACAATTTCAAATATAATTCTAAAAACTATAAAAAAAAAATATTATTTATTTTCTGGAATTTACAATTTAGGATCAAATGATGGGATTTCAAAATATAAACTCATCCAACTTTTTACTAAAAAACTTAATATTTACCAAGAAAAGTTGCTTATCAAATCTAAAATTAACGATTTTTGTAAAACAAAAAGAACAAGATATAATAGAATGAATGTTAAGAAGTTTGAAAATAAATTTAATATTAAACTTCCATGCATTCATAGAGAAATGAATAATGTAATTAAATCTTATGATAAAAATTAAAATTGGAAATAATATAATCTCAAATAAACATCCAGCCTATTTTATTGCCGACATAGCATCTAATCATGATGGATCCTTAAAAAGAGCAAAAAAATTAATAAAAATGGCAGCTGATAGTGGGGCCAATGCAGCTAAATTTCAAAATTTTTATGCGAAAACCCTAGTTTCAGACTACGGTTTTAAGAATCTTGCCAATATTAATTCTCATCAAAATAAATGGGGTAAATCAGTTTATAAAACATATGAGGAAAATGAAGTACCTATTGAATGGACACAAGAGTTAAAAGAAGAATGTAAAAATAATAATATTGAATATTTCACAGCTCCGTATGACCTTAAAATCATTAGTTATTTAAATCAATATGTTGATATTTGGAAATTAGGATCTGGCGATATAACTTGGCACGAAAATATTTTACAAATAGCAAAAACAAAAAAACCTCTAATAATTGCAACAGGAGCTTCAAATTTAAATGAGGTTAAAAAAATTTACAATAAAATAAGTAAAATAAATAATAAAATTTGTATTATGCAATGCAATACTAACTATACTGGCTTAAAAGAAAATTTTAAGTATATAAATTTAAATGTATTAAAAAGTTACAAGAAATATTTTCCAAAAGCAATTTTGGGTTTATCTGACCACACAATTGGTCATGAAACTGTTCTAGGGGCCATAACATTAGGAGCAAAAGTTATTGAAAAACATTTCACAGATAATAATAATAAAACTGGTCCTGATCATGAGTTTTCAATGAATCCTAAATCATGGGAAAAAATGATTGATGCTTCAAGAAATCTTGAGCTTTCTCTTGGAAGTGAATTAAAAAAACTCGAAAAAAATGAAGAATATACAGTTATTTTACAAAGAAGATCAGCAAGATTAAAAAAAAATATAAAAACTGGTGAAAAAATTACTTCGGAAGATATTGAATTTCTTAGACCTTGTCCAAAAAATGCGGCTCCTATTTATAATATAAATAAAATTTATAACAAAATAAGCACAATTAACCTTCATAAAAATAATTACATAACTAAAAATCAATTTAAAAAAATCTTGAGTAAAAAGTAATGGCGAATATTATTTTTATTATTCCTGTTTATAATGAAGAGAAAAATCTAAAAGAAGTATTATTGTCATTAAAAAAATATGGTAAAATATTAACAATAAATGACGGCTCAATGGACAATAGTGAAAATATTGCAAAAAAATACTCGGACTATTATTTGTATAATAAAACCAATAAAGGTTATGATTACACACATAAAAAAGGTCTGCTGCATGTTGTTAAAAATCTAAAAAAATTTAATTTTGCCATTACGTTTGATGGAGATGGTCAACATATAGCTAATGAAGTGAACAAACTTAAAAAAAAGATTAAATATGATATAATTATTGGTAATCGAAAATTTTATAATAGATTAATAGAGAAAAAGATATCTCAGATTTCAAAAAAACACTTCAATATTATTGACCCACTAACAGGAATGAAAATGTTTAATGTTAACAAATTAAAAAATGAAATCTTGCAATTAAACTTAAAAAAAAATGATTTTGGTCTTTTTTATTTACGATGGCTAAAAAATTTCACTTATACGAATGTGCTAATTGAAGTTAAAAAAAAAAATAAAAAATCTAGTATGGGTGATACTAAAAAAGTGACAGAGAAATTTTATAATAGTTTTAGAAATATTATATCAGAAGTTTTAAATGTCACTAAGCTATGAAAAATAAAAATAAAATTCACTTAAAATTTGGAAAAAAAAGTAGTGATATTTCAAAAATAAAAAAAAATTTTCTTATAAACAATAACAGTCTATTAGATTCTAATTTAAAAATAGTTGAATTTTTAAAAAAACAATCTTTACGAGCTACCTGTAAAAACTGCGGTCTTACACTTCCAAAAAAAATAGATTGTACTTCTCATAATATGGCTTACAAAATTTGTATCAATTGTACCCATCTTAATAGTAAATTTAATGATAGTCAGGAATTTCACGACAAAATTTATCATAATGAAAAATTTTCTTACGCTAAAAATTATATGCAGGATTATAAGTTGCGAGTTAAAAATATCTATGTACCTAAAGTAAATTTTATAACCGAGTTTTTGAAAAAAAAAAAAACTAAAAATGTTAAAATCTTAGATATTGGATCTGGCTGTGGCCACTTTCTAAAAGCATGTCACCAAAAAAAAATTTCTGCTTTAGGTTTAGAATCTAACTTAGATATGATCAAATTAGGTCAAAAATATTTAAAGAAGAACAGTTTAGTTCACAGTACTAGTTATGAGAACAGCCTTAAAATAATAAAAGATGGAAAATATACTATGATTAGTCTTATCTCAGTAATCGAACATTTGGAAAGACCTAATGAAATCTTTAATTCTTTCAAAAAATCAAAAAATAAATATCTTTTTTTATCAATACCTTTATTTAATTTTTCTGCTTTTTTAGAAAATGCTTTTCAAAATGTTTATCCACGACATATGGCAGCTACTCATCCACACCTGTATACATATGAGTCAATTAAATACATTTTAAAAAGATATAAATTAAAGATATGTAGTGAATGGTGGTTTGGTTCTGACATGATTGATTTAAATAGGTCTCTTTTAGTATCTTTTGGTAAGAATAAATCATCAAACTTTTCAAAAAAATTTAAAGAAAGCTTTTCTAATCAAATTGATGAATTACAAGATGTTTTAGATAGAAAAAAACTATCAAGTGAAGTTCATTTAATTATTTCACATAATTAAAAATTCGTATTTTATTCTAGGTCAAATTTTATTATTTTTTAGTTTGATGGTGTTTAATTTCTTATTTTTTAAACAAAATATTTTATTACAATTTTTTAAATTATTAATATTATGTGAAATAATAATACATGATTTATTTTTAGATATCTTTTTTATTAAATTTAACATCTTTTTTTCAGTTTCTTTGTCTAATGATGATGTTGACTCATCAAAAATATAAACTTCGGCGGACTTATATAAAGATCTTGCAATTCCTATTCTTTGTAATTGACCCCCAGACACATTGCTTCCATGCTGTCCTAATTTTCTTTTTAGACCACTCTTTGATGTTACCAAACTTACTAATTCAGATTGTTTTATAGATTTGTAGGCTTTTGTCTTATCTATTTCAGTAATATCTTGTCCAAATGCAATGTTTTCTAATAAAGTATCGTCAGTTAAAAATATTTTTTGCGGAACATATCCAACGCTGTTTAGCCAGTTGTTTCTATTGTTGTTTGTGATTTTAATATCATCAATTTTTAAGTTGCCTTTAGTGGGTTTCAGTAATCCCAACAATATATCTATTAATGTTGATTTTCCTGTGCCAGACTCTCCATATATTCCCACAACATCGCCTTTAGAAATTTTTAGATTAATGCCCTTAAATAAATAATCAGATCTTTTATTATATCTAAAACTAATATTATTTAATGAAATATTTTTTTTTAAACTTATTTTTTTCAATTTTTTTTGATCATTAATTTTTCCTAAAGATTGTTTTCTATATGTTGTTACCTCCTTCTTTATTATTTCTACAGATGCCTGACTAAAGCGCATAGTTTGAAATGACATAATTATTTTTGATACTGAGGGTAATAATTTAAATGCTGCTAATACAAAAAAACTTATAGCAGAAAATGATTCTACATTTAATGAGCTCATTGTGTCTTGATTAAGAATCATTATAGATATCATAAAAACTGCAAACATTTCTAAGCCATTTTTCGGAACTTGCGATAAAACGCTCAATACAAGGGTAGTTTTAGCTAATTCTTTTGAATTTTTTTCCACAGATTTTAAAAAATAGTTACTAGCATTAAATATTTTGATATTTTTAACACCATGAAAAGCTTCGGTAAGGTTTTTTAAAAGTTTCCCTGTTAATTCTACTCTCTTATTTCCTTCAATTAAAAGTTTTTTTTTAATTATTAATGAATATAAAATTACAATGATAAGAAACGATATTATTATAAAGAGGATAATTTTAAAGTTAACAAAAGTCAAACTGACAACTAAAGCAATCAAAAATAACAATTCAGTAAATAAAATTATCATTTGCAATAAACAGCCTAAAATGAATTGACTTACTTCTGAATCAACATTGCGCAATAATTTAGCTGGGTTATTATCCAAAAAAAACATATAATTTTTTGATAAATATTTTTTTAGAAGTAAAACATTTAAATAAACTTTTACAGAATTCGTAAATTTATATTGAAATCTATTAATGCTCAAAATATACAAAAACTTAAATAAATATAAAAAAATTAAGATAATACTTAAAGTTTTTATTTCATATGAAAAACCTATTAATGAAAATAAAGTTTCAACATAATTATTACCATCCATACTCTTAGATGTTAGTATAGATGTCGAATATTTTACAATTTCATAAATTGAAAAAAGACAAATTAATTCAATAAGTGTCCCACCAAGAATTAATATAACTAAAATTAATGATTTAATTTTTTGCTTATGATTTAAAATTAATAGGATGTTTTTTATATTTCTATACAATGGATTAATTCTATTCTGTTATATGATCTATTACATATTTGATGCCATCATCTTTTTCTATAATCAAATTTTCAATTAAATTACTATCAAATTCAAATGGAGGCCATATATTGGGTGTTGATTTAAAAGATGATATTTTAATACTAATTGTATTTTGAAAATAATGAGCATACTTTAAAGCATTATTTTTTCTTTCTGTTGAAATTTTTGCTAAGTTATGTGGCATTCTTTCTAATAAATTAAAATATTCATTTTTTGTTTTTGGATCTATAGTCACTTCTTTATTTACAACAAAAGCCGACCCAGCAACCATAACATTATGTCCAATAGCACTCAATTCATAACTTATTGATGATGTATAAACCAAATTAAGTGCTGAATGATCAGCTAATTTATAGCTATTAATTTTTGATGTATTTTCAATAACAAAAATATTTTTTTGTAATATTTTATATTTTTTTTTTAAGCAATCCTGCACGGTTTCATTTGTTTTATATCCTTGATTAGTTTCTGCTGGATGTACTCTTATAATTAAGTTTAAATCTGGTCTTTTATGAAAATAGTCTATAGTTGAATATATCCAGTCGATCATGCTCTTAAAGATTGTATTGGGAAAAGTAAATTGTGCATCCCAAATTATATTGGTATACATGACTACATTTTTTGATCTATCTTCTAAGTTATTTTTTTTAATAAAATCTGATAATTCACTGTTTTTTGTCACACCTAAAA
>Ga0209533_1000414_pt1 | contig 41375 bp, 40 predicted proteins | sample COG_04_FD_184748 | JGI IMG/M metagenome (GOLD analysis project Ga0209533, IMG submission 184748) | Pelagic Microbial community sample from North Sea - COGITO 998_met_04 (SPAdes) (version 2) | ecosystem: Environmental > Aquatic > Marine > Neritic zone/Coastal water | place: Helgoland, sampling...
CCCTATCACTTAGCGCCTTTAAAAATTTGTCTCTTTTTTTCTCAGTAAATTCACTTACTACAAGTGTGTATAGCCAATAAGAATTTTCTGACCAACTGTTCTTTGGTAACAATAATAACTGACTATTTGATTTAAAATTTTTATCGTACCTTTGAAAAACATTTTTTCTTTTTAATAAAAAATTATTTATTTTTTTAAGTTGAGCGACACCAATTGATGCCTGCATATTAGTCATTCTTAAATTAAGGCCAGCAAATTCATGCCAATACTTTTTTTGCGGACTCATTCCATGATCTCTCATAATTTTTGCTTTATCTGCTATTTTTTTATCCTTAAAAACTACCATACCACCCTCTCCAGTAGTGATTAGTTTATTAGCAAAAAAACTAAAGCAAGTGGCATCGCCATCTCTACCTATCAATCTTTTCTTGTAAGTTCCGCCAAGGGCCTCTGCGCAATCCTCAACAATATGCAAATTATTATTTTTAGCTATTTTATTAATTTCATCTATATGTGCTGATTGTCCATACAAGTGGACAGGCATAATTGCTTTTGTATTTTTATTTATTGCTGCCTCAATAGCTTTTAAGCTTATAGTCCATGTTTCAGGATCAACATCTACAAGGACTGGAATGGCGCCAACATGAATAATTGCATTTATTGAGGCTCCAAAAGTAAAATTTGGGACTATAACTTCATCATTGGCTCCAATACCTAAAGCCAACATAGCTAACTGTAAAGCTGCCGTTCCATTTGAGACAGCAACAGCATGGCCACCATTTAAATAACCACTAAAATTAACTTCGAATTCCTTAATAAACCTTCCTTGTGAAGATATCCATCCAGTATTTGCACATTCTAGAAGATTGTTAATTTCTTCGTCACCGATATCAGGCTGTAATATTGGAAATTTCCTTACACGTGAAGAAGTTGAAAAATCAACCACATTCATATCATGATCCACCAAAGGTACGCATTTAATATTGTGATGAAATAGAGTCCAAATTTCACTTATCTGGCAATCAAAAGGGAGGTAATGTGGTTTTTTATTGTAGAAATCTGAATTTTTTTCGATCATTTTTGGTAAAGATTCTTCTTTTAAAATAACTCTTCGTGAATCACCATCTGAAAATGAACCTATCAATTTCTTATTGGAATCAATAAAGAATATGATTCCTAACCCATTTAATTCAATAGTTTTAAGAGCTTCTTTGAAGTCTATTGGTAGCTCAACAAATAAATTATCTATATTTATTTTCATTTAATATTTAGTTCTAATTTGGTAAGTTTGCACTGCTCTACCAATAGATTTATATCAGGAGTGTACACCTCGATACTTATATAATTTATTGAAGGATTAATGTATTTCCAAAACCATGCTTCTGAATTAAAAGGGTTGTTAGTATCTGATAAGCCATTATTATCACTTAAATGGTAGCCACCAATCCTATTCTCACACATTTGGAACATCTTCTTGGGGTTATAGTTTAATGAATTCGCGGATACTTTTAAATGGGCTACATCAATTAAAAGTTTTATATCCTCTGGAAGATTATTAAGCACCTCGTTACATTCTTCAGGGGTGCACATTAATAATGGATTACTATTAAATTCAAGAGAGTTATTTTTTGATAGCACATTATTTTCAATCATAAGGGTGATGCCTAATTTTTTTGCAATTTCATACAATTTTTTTACCCTTGAAACAAATAATTCTTTAGATTTATCTCTATCATATAACTTTCTATCAGCAATCTTTTTTCCAAGCTCATTTACACCAGGATCTAATAAAAAACCAGCATGAAAACTATAATGATCAGATCCAATTATTGAGCACCACTCAAGTGCTTTTAAAACATGTTCGTAACTTCTCGCTCCAACTTCAGCATCTAATGATCCTAAATTTAATACGAATGGATTTTCAGGTGGCGGGAAATAATTATGAATTTGAAAATTAACTTTTGGAGAGAGGACAAGAAGATCATCTAGTAAGCTTTTCGAGTACATGCCACCAGATAATTCAATATCTTTTATTCCATAGGAAACTATTTCTTCTGAAAATTGAGCAGCTGTTTTATTTTTAATTCCGCCTGTAGATATATATATCATATTGATTTTATAATGTCACAATTCAATTATTTGATCTTCGTTAAAATCGTTTTTTGCTTTTTGTCCGATTACTTTAGTCCAATTAATTGGAGATATTCCTCTTCCAGACCGTTTTGCAATAATATTAGAACTTGTAAATGACTCTCCAGATTTAATAAATTTAGAGGCAACGATGAACTTTCTTGCAATATTAATATTCTTTATTTCACTAGGAGAGGGGATTTTTTTTCCGTCTCCTAACGCCTTTTCTATTTTACGAATGCCATCAATCATCAAGGTTAATTCATTAGGCTCTAAGCTGGATTTGTGATCCGGCCCCTCCATACTTCGATCCAAAGTAAAATGTTTTTCAATAATGCTTGCGCCAAGAGCGACTGCTGAGATTGGGACAACAATTCCTTCAGTATGATCTGAGTATCCAAATTTAAGATTAAACTCTCTACCAAGAGTCGTCATTGCTAGTAAATTTACTTCATTAATTGGACAAGGGTATTCTGAAGTTGCATGCAAAATAGTCAGATCATTTTTACCAACACCTTCGTTAAGTAATATTTTTACTGCTGACCTAACCTCTTCCAATGTTGACATACCAGTTGATAAAATTACTTTCTTTTTTAATCCTGCAATTTTTTTAAGGAATGGATAGTTAGTTATTTCACCGCTAGGAATTTTAAAAATAGGAAGTTTTAAACTATTAAGCAAGTCAATACTTTCATGATCAAATGGAGTTGATAAAAACATAATATTATTATCACAATACTTAATAAGTTCGTAATGAGCATTTTTATCTAACTCAAGACCTTTAATCATTTCAAATTGAGATTCATCATTTTTAGTATTTTTCTTTTGGTAGTCCGCCTTCTCCATGCCTTTACAAACTAAATTTTCAGCTTTAAAAGTCTGAAACTTTACTGCATCTGCTCCAGAATTAACTGCAGCATCAATCAATTTTTTTGCAATTTCAACTGAACCGTTATGATTAACGCCAGCTTCTGCAATAATAAATGTTTTATTTGTATGTTTCATTAACCCGTAAACTTTGATTTATCTTTAAGGTCTTTCCTAATAGACAGACCCATACCAATTATACAATTCTTACCAATTGTAATATTATCTTTAACGCATGCTGAACTACCAATAAAAGTTCCTGAACCAATCTTTACATTTCCATTTAATGTAGAATTTGTTGAAATATGACAACCATCTTCAATCTGAACATCATGCTCAATTAATGCTCTTGAATTAATGATACAACCATCACCAATCCTAACTCCTGCATTAATTATCACCCCGTGCATAATGATATTTCCTTTTCCAATATCAGCATGCTCTGAAACATAAGCGTAAGGTGAGATAATAGTTGGTATGGTAAAGCCTAATGCTAATACTCTGCTATAAATATTATTTCTTTTCTCTGTATTAATCTGTCCAATTGCAATATGAGCATTATTATATTGCTTAAGTAATTCAGGTAAATCTTTATCAACTCCAAAAACTCTGTACCCACAAACAATGTTTCCTAACTCCTCTTCATTCCCAATCAGACCAGCAATTTTAAATTTATCTTGCTGCTCTATAACATCAATACAAGATGTTACATGACCGCCCGCTCCTATTAGTATTATTTCTGATTTACTCATAAGTGATTTCCATTATATTTTCCCGACTATCTTTTTGTAAGTCCCTGATCTTAATACTCTTCCCTCTTCTAACTCAATAACTTGGTTACACTTTTTAAGTGTTGTAAGTCTATGAGCAATAATTAAGATTGTAATATCAGGATTAAGATTAAAAATACTATCTATTACTTTAAGCTCAGTTTTGTCATCTAGAGCGCTTGTAGCCTCATCAAAAATAATTACATCTGTTTTTTTGTATAAGGCTCTAGCGATTCCAATACGCTGCCTTTGTCCGCCTGAGAGTCTAACCCCTCTTTCACCAACTAATGTTTTGTATTGTAAAGTCCATGACTCGATAGTTTGAGAAATTTGTGCTTTTTTGGCACACTCAGAAACTAATTCATGGTCAATTTCATCAAGCGGAACCCCAAACGCAATGTTTTCTAAAATAGTTGAGTCTGCTAAGAAAATACTTTGAGGCACATGTGAAACATGAAGTTGCCAACTGCGATAATTTTTGGTTGTAATTATTTCGTCATCAACGTAAAGCTGGCCATCCTGTGGAAGCAATAAGCCCATTATAATATCTATCAGCGTACTTTTACCGCTGCCAGTTGTTCCAATTAATCCAACTCTTTCTCCTTTTTTTATCTTACAAGTAAATCCTTTTAAAATGAATGGGCCATCTGAGCTGTAGCGAAAATCTAAATTATTTAATTTAATATAATTATTAAATTTTATTAATGGAGGAGATGGAAGACTGTAATAGTTTGGTAATCCTTGATTAAGATAAAACAAAATATCTTTGAGTAATGAGCTACAGCCTATTATTGACGTCAGACTTGCATAGATTTGTTGAAGTATAGGTAATAATCTTTGTGCTGCGAGCGCAAAAACTCCAAGCACAGGTATTGCATTATTAATTCCTTCTGAACTCTTGGATAGATAATATGCTAATACAGCTAAAATAGTTATTCCTAGAGCTTCAACTATAAATCTTGGAGTTTGACCAATAATTGTTATACCAGCTTGAGATTTTCTTAAAGGCAAATCAGCATCTCTGAAAATATTACAGTAAACTTCTTGTGTACCATCAATTAGAACATCTCTAATACCTCCAAAACCTTCCTGTAAAGACTTAATCAATAGATTTGATTTTTTACTAATATTATCACTGTCCAAAAGTAATCTTTTTTTTGTAAAGAATGAAACAAAGGCGTAAGTAGATGCAAAACCAAGTGTTGCAATAACTGCTACAAAGCTATCAATAGATAATAAAGCAATAAAAATTGCAACTAATATAATGCTTGAGCTAATAATTATCAATATTGGTAAGAGAATCTGAGTTACAACCATCCCAGTTTTATCTGTTATTCCGGAAATAAACTCACTACTATTCTTTGAGACATGCAAAGAATACGGTGCGTACAGTAAATTTCTATAAACAAGAATACTTATATCTGCACCTATTGCATAACCAAAACGAGTTTGAGTCCACAATAAAATTAATCTCATAATTCCAGATATTATTGCCGCAACTATAAATAAAAGTGTCATTGGAAACAATAGTTCAGATGAATCTAGGATATTTAGTTTGTAAAATAACGGTTGTAAAAACTGAATTTCTAGAATTTTATCTGGCGCAGTTAATGCTCCTAAAAAAGGTAACACAGCTCCAATACTTATAATTTCAGCTAAAGAAACAAGAATGGTCAACAAAATAAGAGCTGATAACTGGCTTTTCCTTTTTATTGGAATGTGCGTCCAAAAATTACCCAGAAGATACAAAGTTGATTCTTTTTTGATTATCTTGACTCCAAAAAGGCAAGGCTTTCATTAGCTGCCCGCTCCCATGAAATATTTTGAGTCCATTTTATTCCATCCTTAATTCGCTGATTTCTCTCAAGATCTTGACCCGTCGCGATGCGTAGAACTTGAGTAGTATTAAAAACGTTTTCTGGGTCTTTAATAATCAGGCCATGACCACCAATGGTTCCCTTGAGAAGTGGTGAAGTGATTACCGGGGTGCCAGATTGCATTGCCTCTTTAAGCATAAGAGTTTCTCCATCTACCGTTGAGGTACAAATATAGCAGTGGGCGGCATGGTAAAGCGCAGGTAAATCTTCATCCTCGACCCAAGGGATGTAAAGAGCTCTCCCCTCCTTAATCATTTTTTTTATCATTCCTTTTATATCAATATGCGGCTGCGTACTATTTCTACCAATTACTACAAGAGAATAGTTGCTGACTTGATCCTTAAGCTGCGCAAAAGATTTTATTATTACATCAATATTTCGACGATTATGAATGACGCCCATTGATAAAATAAATTTTGAAGGTAACTTGTACTTTTCAGCAACTCTAGTGATTTCTTTTTTATCCGGTTTTGGTTTAAACCTATGGTCTGCAGCAAGATAAACAGTCAGAATCTTTTTTAATGGAACTGCATAATACTTTTCAATTTGTTTAGCATCAAAATCTGAACAAGTTACCACTCCGGCTGCGCGTTCACAAGCTTTACGTGAAAAGTATCCTAGAGAAATACGGTGTATCCAGGAATAATGTTTAGGGTGGGTACTATATGAAATATCCCATGCAGCAACAATAGTTTTATTACCTGGATACATTAAAGGGGAGCTGTACCAAGTTGCAAAAAAAAGATTTAAATTATCTTTTTTAAGCTGATTAGGCATTAAAAATTGCTCAGCGAGAATGCGATGAGAGCGTAAAAATTTGGGTCCTTCAAGTAATTTTAGTTCAAAAAGTGGGTCGCGCAAGAAATTATCATCAGGAATATAATTTTGAAAATATAAAATAAAATGATGTTTAGTTGTAATTTTTGGCCATATTTTTAGCATATTAATCAGATAACGCGCTACTCCTCCGCGTCCCCATTCAAGACATCTGGCATCAATTCCAATTTTCAATTGTTAGAGTCTTGCTTAAACATAAAATATTGTAAAAAAATTAATCATCGCTTTGCTGTTTTAGATCCTCGTCAATCATTAGCTTTACAAGATCTTTAAATTTAACTTTTGGATTAAATTCAAAAGATTTTTTTGCTTTGGAACTATCGCCGCTAAGCGTACTGGTTTTCGTCGGGCGTTTAAACTCATCTGAAGTTTTTACGTACTTGTCAGGATCAAGATTAACGTAACGGAAAGCCTCTAGTACAAATTCTTCTACACTATGAGCTTCTCCGGTTGCAATTACATAATCATCTGGGCTGTCTTGTTGTAACATTGACCAGGCCGCCTCCATATACTCTCTCGCATAGCCCCAATCAATTTTTGCACTCATATCACCTAAAACCAAACTATCTTGTTTGCCAAGAGAAATACGAGCTACAGACTGAGTAATTTTTCGAGTCACGTAATCATTAGTTCGACGAGGTGACTCATGATTAAATAAAATTGCTGAAGATACATGCATCCCAAAAGCTTCGCGATAATATCGTGTCATATAGTATGCAAAGGTTTTTCCAACTGCATAAGGGCTTTGTGGGTTAAAAATTGTTGATTCATTTTGAGTTTCTGATTCAGATATCCCAAACATGTTAGATGTACAAGGTTGAAAATATCGAATTTGTGGATTAATCTGCCGAATTATTTCTAAAATTCGTCCGACAGCTGCACCAGTAATATCAGATGAATAACCAACCATATCGTAACTCCAACGAACATGATCTTGATCTGCTTCATTATAAATTTCATGAGGGTCTACATCTGCGATAACACGATATAGGGATGTTGGATCAGCTAAATCACCACGATGCAGATAGAACTTTTTACCAAAGACCTCAACATCATCAATTAAATGTTTGATATTTATTGTATTACCTGTAGCTGATTTACGATATAAGCCATGAACTTCATAGCCTTTTTCAAGTAAGATATCAGCTAGATAACTTCCGTCCTGTCCAGTAACACCAAATATAAGAGCTTTTCGTATTGATATTTTTTTCATATTCAATCCAATGTAGATAAAAGTGTATTTTGAGTAGAAATGATAAATCTGTCCGGCAATTCATCAAACCATCCCCATTCTGAGTGTTGGGAATCAAGATGTATAGTTTGCTCAACTTGTTCAACAGGCATCTGTGTTTCAAATACTAGACTTAGTGTGTGGTAAGGTTTAGCTACATTGAATGCATTTTTATCAAACACATCCTCATAAAACCCAAGAAACTTTAGCTCATTTATCTTTAATCCCGTTTCCTCTAATGTTTTCCGGATACAAGCCTGGCGTGCAGATTCTTCAGATAAAATTCGCCCTCCAACAACCCACCAATGCCCTTTGATAGGTTCATTTTTTCGACGTGCTAATAAAACTTTTCCAGATTCATTGCGAATAACAACATCCACACAAATAATGGGCAAAACTGAAATCACATCACGATAAAATTTTTCAGGGATCATGGAACAATTCGAAATTCAGGAAGGGGCACAATAAACTTTCCACCCTTACTGCGCCACTCAAATTCACGCTCATAAAACTCATTGAAAAATGCCCATGGTAAGACTAAGAAATAATCAGGCTGGGCTTTTCTCGCCTCATCTTCTGAGATAATAGGGATTCCTGAACCAATGGTATATTTCCCCCATTTTTCGGGGCTTCGTTCTGCAGCAGCAGTAATCAATCTAGAATCTAAACCGTAATATTGTAAAATAACGTTACCTTTAGTTGAGGCCCCGTAAACATAAACTGTTTTACCTTTCGTTACCTCTTCCTTGATGAATTTGACGCATTTATCACGATTGTCATCTATACGCTTCTTAAATTGAATTAGCTCAGCCATAGAGCAACTTTCATTAAAATCAATGCTTCCCTTATCAAGATGACGAGAAAAAATACGATAACTACCCCCATTAATTAAATTTTCTTCAATTTTAAAAATTTCTAATCCATTTTTTTCAAACATATACTTCAATGACTCATAAGAGTAATACTCAATATGTTCGTGGCATATGTTACCTAAATCATTTTTTTGGAGCATAGAAGCTAAACACATTAATTGTGCAACAAATATTCCATCTTTAGCAAGTGTTTTTTGGATATCACCTATGAATGTATTTGGATCATCTAGATCATAAAACATACCAAGCGCTGTGATAACTTTGGCTTTACCAATACCCCACTCTGCAGCTAATTCATTGTATCGATCACTACTCCAAAAATCATGCATGACATACTTCGTATGTTTGGAGAGCATTTCAATCAAATTATTTGCCGGCTCACATCCAACCTTAATAAGGTCTGGGTCTGCAAACGACGCTAACAAAGTTCCATCATTAGCCCCAATATCAAGAACCACATCATTACTGTTTAAATTCACCATTTTTTCAATGGTTGAAGAAACATCACGCAAACCATCCCGCATTGTTTGTGTTACCCCAGAACGATACCAATAGTTTCTGGAATAAAGAAGCTCTTGGGGTGCAGTATGCCTTAACTGAATCAGCGAACATTGCTTACAGATGACCAAATCAAGTGGTGCCTTAATACCCGAATTAATCTTATCTTTACCAACAAAATCATTTATATATTGATCCCCAAGGGAAAAGGCTTCTTCCATTTTGTCTGAGCCACATAAGCGGCAAGAGTTGTGTGTAATAGTCTTATGCATTTAGTTTTTTCTCTATGGGTTAATTGATAAAGTTTTATTGAGTTTATTTATATGGTTTTTGCAATACTATGAACTGGGTATAATACCATTCCTTAATTAAGCTATTTCTTGTCATATAACCCTTATCAGAAAATACCAATGGCCAAATTTTCATTGGGTAAGGACAAATCCCTCCTGAATCAATACAAATATAACCAATATTTTTAAAATCATTAATTACTTCTTTAGTTCTTTTTTTTTGAATATCCATACCCATATATTTTTTGTATACATCATAACCACCCCTTATTAACCAAGGCAAATAAACTGATGAAATGGGCCGATAATTATAATGAGTTATAAATAACTTTCCACCAGGTTTTAATAATGCATATATCTTAGAAAAAATTAACTTAAACATCTCTTCAGGTATTAGCTCGATCAATCCAAACGCCATTGAGTGGTCAAAGGACGCTTCTTTCATCTTTTGAATATCTCGATCGAATAATAGGCCTTTAAATTCAGAATTATTTTTTTTGGCATTAATTTTTGAATAACTGAGATTATCTTTTGACTTATCAACCCCTGTTATGAAAGATCCTGGAAATAAAGCTAAAGCCCATAATAAGTTTCCGCATCCCCAATCCAAAATATTTAAATCATCATTTGCCGGAGATTTTACATTGGATTCAATAATTGACTTCATTGAGGATAAGTTAAGTTTTGATACCCTTGTCTTGTTAAAATAATTTCTTACAGAAATCGGGTATAGGTTTTTTTGTCTTTCAGCTGAAAAAAGTTTAGTTGCGTCTATAGCCATATTTTTAGCTCTTTAAAATATCTTTAATTTGTTCAACCACAAACCCTATCTGCTCGTTTGTTAAATTTAGGCTTGATGGTAAATAAAAACCTTGTCTTGAAGATTTATGAGTGACCGGATACTTCTCGTGTTGATACCATCCTTTGTCACAAAGTGCAGGTTGCTCATGAAGACCTAGAAAAAAGGGCCGAGTTCCGACTCCACGGATAGAAAGTTCAGCCATCATTTTTTCAGCATCCCATCCAATTGATTCATCTAGCTCAACAGCATACATCCAGTAAACCATTCTAGCCCATGGCATCTCTTTTTGTATTTTTAAGCCAGGTATTTGATTAAGTAACTCACCATATAAAGCACCGTTAATTCTCTTGATTTCTACAAACTCATCAATACGCTCTAATTGAGCTATACCAAGAGCAGCTTGCATGTTGGTCATACGCAAATTATTGCCAATCTCTGTGTGATAAAAACGACGATCAGTTCTAAAACATAGATTTCTATAGCTACGAGCCCGATCTGCCAATTTCTGATCCGAGGTCATCACCATTCCTCCTTCACCGGTAGTTAATATTTTATTAGCATAAAATGAAAAAGTAGATATATGTCCAATCCCACCACATTTCTTTCCTTTATAAAGTGCTCCATGGACTTGAGACGCATCTTCTATGACTTGTAAATTATATTTTTTAGCTAGAGCTAAAATTGGGTCAAGATCACATGGATGTCCGTACATGTGAATAGCCATAATCGCTTTTGTACGTGAGGTAATTTTTGATTCAATTTGATCAATATTAATATTCCAGGTAAGAGGTTCTATATCAACTAATACTGGTTTTCCCCCAAAACGTAAAGCCGCAATTGCACAAGACATAATTGTAAAAGACGGCATAATGACTTCATCACCCTCCTTAAGGTCTATTGCAAAAAGAGCAGCTTCAAGCGCAGTAGTTCCATTCGTAACCGCAATACCATTACTCATACCAATAAAATTAGAGAAGCTATCTTCAAATTGTTTTACATAAGGCCCATCTGAAGATATCCAGCCTGAATCTATACAATCGATTAAAAGTTCTTTTTCCCGCCCATTAAGTAAAGGGATATTTACCGGTATCATTTGGGAGTATCCTTTGACTGAACTGGTTCAAACCTCACCTTATCTTTATCCCCTGCGTAAGGTCCTTGCTTAACCTCAAATAAAACACTTGGCTCTAGTATCTCAAAACCATGCCCTCCATCAAGTAACATAATCCAATCACCTCCAACAAGCTCTCTGCTTCCAATGCAAATATTATCATCAGAATAAATATCGATTCGCAACTTACCTGACTTAAGAAAAAGAACTTCTTGTGTGTTATGAGTTACTCTTTTAAGTGGAACATGTCTATGAGGCTTTATAGTATGGCCAGCAGGATGACTCATATAAGCCATTTCAAGAGACTGTTTTCCGTCTGTGGCGAAGTTAATACCTTCACGATGAAAGTCATTGCGAACGATTATTGCAAATAAAGTATTGTTGTGTATAAATTTTTCCATAAATAGCAGCCTATTAATTAATTATTGGTTCGATAAATTCATGTTGGTCTGTGACTTTATTTAAAAAACCTTTCTTTTTTTTATGGTCTGAAATCATACTAAGAGCGAGATTTCCAATTCGTTGCGCACCAAGTCCATCATTTCGATATATCCAATTTGTAACTAACTTATTACGAGCATGCTTTAATTTACTTGATAATATTGATTGATTAGATGTAGAAATAAGCTTAAAAATATCGTATATATCTTTAGTTGAAATAGGAGCACAAACAGCCTTTGTATCCGTATAAGTTTTATTCCAAATCCAACCAGGAAAAGCGGGGCAAACAACAAGTTTATCTAAAATTAAAGCGTCTATGGTTGTGGTTGAATTAAAAGAAATAAAACAATCACATATTTTTATAAGTGGTCGGATGTCTTCAGTTTTAGGTACGAAAATAATATTTGGATTATTTGAAACAAAAGATTTAGTTTTATTCTCATTCTCTTCAGGATGGGGTTTAACAATTAAATAAACATTTTCAAAATGATCTACGGAATCAAAGACTGATTTTATCATTGCTTGAAGGATCTCAGGGTCGTTATAAAGCTTATCGTAACTTCCTAAAGTAAAAGTAGAGGCAAGCAATATAACAGGAGAACCCTCTGGAATACCGAGTTTATTTTTTACAGCTTCTGCTTCAGAGTTGGAAAAATTAAACAGGCTATCATTGCGCGGTGAACCAGTCATTATAATTTGATTTGAAGACATGCCATGCGAGATAAGAGTTTTCTTAGAATCTTCGCCCCATACAGCCACAAGATCTGCTGGGAAGAAGCGCCACTCAATAGCGGCAGAATTAATTAATCCAAACTGAAGCGCCAAACAAGGAACCCCAAGCTTCTTACACTGAAGCATATATATTCTAGTTCTTGGATCAGCAGTATCGGCTGAGATTACCAATGAAGGTCGTAGTTTTTTAAGAATATGTCTAGAAAGCACTCCATGCCTAATTAATGATGAGAATTCACCTATAAATAATCGATTTAAAGCCCTCTGAATTCTTTTCCTTAAATGTGGTTCAACATCGATCTGCTCCAGAACTTTTGACTTAATAAAAGATTTCTTAATAACGGTTAATTCCTTATCTAAACTTTTTGTATTTAAATCATCAGACCAAAAACTCCATGTTGTTCTGCGTACTTGATTAGGATTTAAAGTGCCTACATTAATCGGCCATTCACGATCTCTCAGAGAGATAATTTGTTTATCTTGGTGACTGGCAAGATAACGAACAACAGGCTGGACTACGTCACGACTTTGTTGGGCCATAAAATCAAGACAAAGAATTGTTTCACTTGTAGGTTTGCCAGAATATTCATTACGATGTTTATAAAGTCGTGTAAGGTCACGAATAAAATATTTTGCCTTAACAAGAATAGGCTTTGTTACTTGAGTAATTAATTTTTTGTAATCGGTTTCAGCCAAGGCATACGGCAAATAAACTCTTGCTAGTTCTGGTGCAAAAATATCCCAATAAGGAATACCGTCGATTGTAAGTGATTCAGAAACCGATTTTCCATCAGAGAGCAAGGCATCACCAATCGACTTGATCAACTGTGCGGATCGATGAATATCATCAACAATATTAGACATAAATAATCATTTTAATTAAGCACTATAAATTTTTTAGGGCATTCAATGCGTCAGATATTGGATAATGATGATTGCCAATAAATAATCCATGTTTGTCAAGATATTCAGCATTTTTTAAATAACCATGAACTTCATAATCAAAAAATTTGATAACTTCATTTTTAAGAAAATTACCAGTAACAATTGGTCTAATTTCAAATCCCAAATGATTTAACTTATCAACCAATTCTTTTCTTGTTATAGAGCTGCTCGGCTTAATAATAATACTAAAGCCAAACCAACTACTCATTCCAACTTCTTTTTGAATTAGTAAATCAGAGTGGTTAGATAAAGTTTCTACAAATAATTTAGCATTTTTACGGCGCTCAGAAATGATCATAGGTAATTTTTTAACCTGCTCAATACCTAATGCTCCTTCAAGCTCCAAGGGTCGAACATTATAGCCAGGCAACACAAATCGAAAAGACTCTTCGAGTAAATCCTCGCTTTTATCTTCGCAAATTAAATTTTTGACTGGTAGGTCACGTGTCCATCCATGAGATCTGAGAGAGGTAAGTATTTGATTTAACTCTTCATCATCAGTAACTATTATTCCACCCTCCATCGTTGAAATATGATGACTAAAAAATGAACTAAATGTCCCCATCACTCCAAAAGTTCCAGCCTTCTTATTATTAAATGTTGCCCCCATTGATTCGCAATTATCTTCCAATAAAATTATATTCTTGTCTCTTATAATGTTATTAATACAGTCGAAATCATTGGGGTTACCGAGTAAATTAACAGCAAGAACTACACGTGTTTTATTTGTAATTGCTGACTCTAATTGAACCAGATCGTAATTAAGTGTTTCGATATCTATATCAACAAACTTAATTTTTAAGCCATATTGGTAAAGAGGATAATAAGTAGTACTCCAAGATACTGCAGGGACAATCACCTCATCCCCTCTTTTTAATTTTAATATAGGATTTTTAGTATAAAAAAGAGCAGCAATCATCAATAAGTTTGCAGATGACCCAGAATTTACCATTACAGCATGATGGCTGCCAATATATTTTGAAAAGCTTTTTTCAAATAAGCCTACTCTTTTACCCATAGTAAAATTACCTGATGCGATGACATCATGCATCGCATCAATTTCTTTTTGATCCCATGTGGCTGTTGCTAGTGGGTATTTAAAACTCATTTATCCATCTCTTGTAAATAAAATTCGTATGTTTTTTGAAGTCCAACCTCAGGACTTGTCTTTGGTTGCCATCCTAACTTAGTTTGCCTATCTGTGTTAACTAGCTTACGCATCATTCCAACCGGTTTGGTTTTATCATGAGTTAAAATTCCAGTATAACCAATGACTTTAGCTACTTTTTTATAATATTCATCAATTGTTATATCAACACCTAACCCAATATTCATATATTGAGGTAACTCATCAAATTTATTAATTGACAATATTAGTGCGTCAGCTAGATCACCTGCATACATAAATTCTCGCCGTACCGTTCCATCACCCCACACCTCAACTTTGTTTGCATCATCTTTTTTTGCCTGATGAATCTTATGAATTATCGCTGCAACTAAATGTGAATAATCATCTTTAAATTTATCAAACCTCCCATAAAGATTGCATGGGATTAAGGTTTTATAAATAAAGCTACTATCTTCTCTTGACACATATTCACATAATCGTGCTGTAGCTAATTTTGCAATGGCATAGCCTTCATTGGTTTCCTCTAATTTTCCTGTCATAAGAATATCTTCTTTAAGGGGCTCAGAAATATTGGCTGGGTACATGCATGAGCTACCAATATTAATTAATTTTTTTATTCCTGATTTATAAGCACCCATAACAATATTTCTACCCATATCTAAATTATCTACTAAAAAGTTTACAGGCTCCCTCAGATTTGCCTGAATGCCACCTACTTTTCCAGCTGCATGAATAATCATTTCAGGTTTGTATTTTAAAAGATAATTTTCTACCTTTTCAAAATCACGAAGATCTAGCTCATTTGATCTTGGCGAAAGAATATCATACGAAGATATATCTGCATGTTCAAGCAAGTTTTGACCTACCATTCCCCCAGAACCGGTCAATAAAATAGTTTTTTTAGGCATAAAAAAAGTTACTCTTTATAGTCAGGGGTTTTATAACCATGTTTTTTAGTTAATTCATCTCTTTGGGCTGCGCTAAGATCTTCTCGAACCATCTCTGAAACTAAGGAATCAAAACTAATCTTTGGTTTCCAGCCTAACTTTTTCATCGCCTTTGATGCATCACCAAGAAGCGTTTCAACCTCGGTTGGCCTGTAATATCTAGGGTCAATAGCGACAATTATTTTCCCAGATGAATCGAAACCTTTTTCATCCTTGCCATCTCCGCTCCAGCTTATGTTGATACCTAATTCTTTTGCTGCTACATTTACAAAATCACGGACACTGTATTGGGATCCTGTAGCTATAACAAAATCTTCTGGGGTTTTTTGTTGGAGCATTAACCATTGCATCTCAACATAATCTTTTGCATGTCCCCAATCACGTAAAGCGTTTATATTTCCAAGATACAAACAATCTTGGAGCCCCAATTTAATTCTTGCTAAAGCTCTGGTTATTTTGCGTGTTACAAAAGTTTCACCGCGATTAGGGCTCTCGTGGTTAAAAAGAATACCATTACAACAAAAAATGCCGTAAGCCTCTCGATAATTTATGGTTATCCAATGTGCATATAGCTTAGCTACAGCATATGGACTTCTTGGATAAAATGGCGTTGTCTCTTTCTGTGGTATCTCTTGAACCAAACCATATAGCTCAGATGTTGAGGCCTGGTAAAACTTTGTTTTTTTTTCTAAGCCCAAAATACGAATTGCCTCAAGTATCCTTAGAGGTCCAAGGGCATCCGAATTAGCAGTATACTCGGGCTCTTCAAATGAAACAGCAACATGACTTTGCGCTGCTAAATTATAAATCTCGTCCGGCCTTAACTTTTGAATAATGTTCGTAAGACTTAATGAGTCCGTCATATCCCCATGATGTAAATAAAATGGCCTTCCTTTTTCATGTAAATCAGTAAATAAATGATCAATTCTTGATGTGTTAAAAGATGAGCTTCGCCGCTTGATACCATGAACCTCGTAACCTTTATCTAATAAAAATTCTGATAAATATGATCCATCTTGACCAGTTACACCTGTAATTAAAGCTTTTTTAGACATTACAATATTCTCTTAAAAAATAATAAATTAATTTACTTTCTGTTTTAAAAATTTTTGACTATGTAGTAGTTATAATAAAAAAGGGTGTAGTAATATCCAAAATCTAATTTCTATCATCAGCTTTCAACATAATCACCATTTACTCACATAACATCAATCTATCTTTGTGTATTGATAAGTTTAATTACTTTGGCTTTACCAATTAAACCAGTCAATTTTAATTCCAATGCTTTTATTTAATTCTTTTTTATACATCAGAATGAAATAAATCTCTTGTATAAACTTTCTCATTTACATCTTTCAATTCATCAGTCATTCGGTTGGTTATAATCACATCACTAATTCTTTTAAACTCACAAATGTCTTTAATAACTTTAGATTGGAATAGCTTATTGCCTTCCAATAAAGGCTCATATATAACCACTTTAATGCCTTTGGCTTGAACGCGCTCAATAATGCATTGGATTGATGATGATCTATAGTTGTCGCTACCAGACTTCATTACGAGTCGGTGGACTCCAACTGTCTTTGGTCGCCCTGAAATAATTGAATTCGCAACAAAATCTTTTCTTGTTGAGTTAGCTTCAACAATAGCACTTATTAGACTATTGGGAACATCATGATAGTTTGCCTTTAATTGCTTGGTATCTTTTGGAAGACAATATCCACCGTATCCAAAAGACGGGTTATTGTAATTTGATCCAATTCTTGGATCCAGGCTTACGCCCTCAATAATTTGTCTTGAATCCAGGCTATATACTTGAGCATAGGTATCAAGTTCATTAAAAAATGAGACCCTCATAGCAAGATAAGTGTTACTAAATAGCTTAATTGCCTCAGCTTCAGTGGAGCCTGTGAAAAGAACATCAATATTCTTTTTAATAGCTCCCTCTTGCAATATATTAGCAAATACTTTCGCTCTTTGAGACTTTTCCCCAATAACTATACGAGAAGGGTTCAGACTGTCACAAAGAGCAAAACCTTCTCTTAAGAATTCAGGTGAGAAGATGATGTTATTAGTGTTTAATTTGTTCTTAATACTTTGAGTAAAACCTATTGGAACAGTTGACTTTATAATCATAACTGCAGTGGGGCTTATATTAATAACATCCTGAATAACGGCTTCAACAGAGCGTGTATCAAAGCAATTATTATTACTATCGAAATCAGTCGGCGTAGCAATAATAACAAAGTCAGCATTTGTGTAAGCTAATTTTTGATCTAGTGTTGCAATAAAGTCAAGATCTTTATTGGTTAGGAAATCATCGATATCTTTATCAAATATGGGGGAGATTTTATTGTTCAATTTATCGACTTTTCTCGAGTCAATATCAAGGGCAACGACTTCGTGATTTTGCGACAATAACATAGCACTTGAAAGACCTACATACCCAATGCCAACTACTGTTATTTTCAATCGATTCTCCCATAGATGTCTTCAAATCTTACAATATCATCCTCTCCTAAGTAACTCCCACTTTGTACCTCAATGACTTCTAACACCTCTTTTGTATTATTTGCGAGTGAATGAATTGATTCAAACGGCACATAAGTTGATTCTCCGGTCTTAAGGGTTAATTTTTTCTCGCCATTAATAACTGAGGCAATACCTCTTACCACTACCCAATACTCGGAGCGCTTATAATGTAATTGTAAAGAAAGCTTTCCACCAGGCTTGATATTTAATCGTTTTACTTGAAAATAGGCAGTTGATTGAATCGATTCATACCAGCCCCAAGGACGAAATACTTGGCTATTAAAATGAACTTCATTTCTATTATTATTTTTTAAAGACTCAACGATTGAATTAACTTCATGAGCCTTGTCTTGAGAAGCAATAAAAGTAACATCAGGTGTATCAATAATAACTAAATTATCTAGGCCAACTGTAGCTATCATGCGATCATCGGAAAAAATATATGTATTAGTCGTATCTTTTACAGTGATATCTCCTTTAAGAACGTTACCGCTGCTATCTTTTTCACTAACATCATAAAGTGTTGACCATGAACCAACATCACTCCATCCAGCATTCAAGGGCACTACTACTAACTTTTTGCTTTTTTCCATTAGCATACAATCAATAGAATCAGATGAACAAGATTCAAATGCTTTCTTTTCTAATCTAATAAAATCCAGGTCTTGTTTGGCATTATTAATAGCATCGGCGACCAATTTAACCGTATCTGATGAGAAGATATTTAGCTCATCTATAAACAAATCAGGCTTAAACATAAATATGCCGGAGTTCCATAAATAGTTTCCTAGTTCTAGGTATTTTTTAGCATTTTCTTCATTTGGCTTTTCAACAAACTCTTCAACTTTATATGCACCATCGATATTTTTTTTTGATGATCTAATATAACCGTATCCCGTATTGGCATTTGTGGGCACAATACCGAAAGTTATCAATTTACCTTTTTGTGCCTGTTGGCTAGCAATATTAATTGCCTGATAAAATACATCAACATTTTTTATAATATGATCGGCAGATAAAACCAGTAGCACTGAATTATTTTTTTGCTTAAGAGACTGAACTGCCGCAGCCGCAATTGCAGGGCCCGTATTTCTGGCAACTGGCTCAAGAAGAATTGTTGGTTTTTTAATATCAATTTGATGGCATTGTTCCGCCACCAGGAATCGATGGTCAACATTGCATACAATAATGGGGTCCGCAAGGTTACTTAAACCTTTAAGGCGTAATATGGTTTCCTGAAGCATGGTATTTTTACCATATAAAGTTAGATACTGTTTAGGAAGTTGTCTGCGAGATAATGGCCACAATCTAGTACCGGAACCGCCACATAGAATAACAGGCGTAATATCGAGGGGTTTATTCATTGAGCTTTAAGCACGCTAATGCTCGCTATTAACCGTTAGATTGAATTCTTGAGGATTTGACCTCACTGCAGCTAATTCTTCCTGAAGCTCTGCTACTTCGTCTTGCAACGCTTCATATTCTTTTAATTTTCGCTCAAAAAAGTCAATCGCCATTAAACCTTTTGTCTTGACTCCTTTAGGGGTTAGCAGGTAAATATAGCGAATCTTATGTTCGGACTGTGAGAATCTTTTAATCTTGATCAAACCCTTTTCACCAAGTGATTTTAAACAGTAATTGACCTTTCCTAGACTTAAACCCGATTTTTTTGCGATTTCTCGCTGTGAAATTTGAGGACTTTTTTCAATCAGCCTCAACAGCTTAAAATCCTCATTGGCTTGCAGTTTATTTTTAATAAAGCTATCTACTCCTCATTGAAAAAATTAATTTCAGGAACGCTACCGCCCTACTTGTTATAAAAGTATTTGATATTACTAAACAAAAGACTTTGTTCAAACTTGAACAAGATTAGCTCAGTTTTGCAATAATGGCAATAAAATATCCATAAAAAAGTCCATTTATTTAGCAAGCGAAAATTCAGACAGATTAAATTTTCCTTTAACCGTTTTTTCTAAAATATTGAGTAGTAATATCGCCCGCTCATCACCATCAAAATGGCTAAATAAAGCCTCCACCTCTTTAAATGGGCCCTTATTAATTGTCACCAAGTCACCTGAAATGATTGACTCCATTATAGTATCGTCTGAATTAATGCTAAGTATTGATTTAACAATCACTTGAGGTATACGCGGATATAAGTTACCAAACTTAACTATATGGGAAACGCCGATTGTAGATCGTATCGGGGACCAGCTTTGCGAGGCCTGTTCATCAAGCCTTATAAAAAGGTAGCGGGGAAATAAAGGCTCCTCTTCAAGGCTTTTTTTATTCCTAACAATTTTTTCTAACTTAAACATGGGGAGTTGTGCCTCATAGCCTTGAGCGATTAAATTTTGAAGCGCAATTTGCTCTTTCCTTGGTTTCGTATAAATCAAATACCATTTTTTCATCATCTACCCTCATAACAAGCTACGCAAATTAAATCAAAAAAATTAAACACTTAAATCACAGACTAAACGATTGTCACTAGAAAAAAAATTTATTCGCAATTCGGAGAATGGTATGCCGACAGTATATTTTGATGACAGTCTTGGTAGATGATGGGCTTGTCATAGACGGGAAGCAACTGTTTGGAAATTGTCTTCGTCACTGGATAGTGTAGTGCCCGAACCACCTGCTAAAATAATGCCCTTACTCTTCATTGATTACTATCTCCAACCCCTTGTGCCAGTGCTCCAATTTTAACATAAAGACTTGTTGAATTTTGTGGTTATTCAGCAGGCTATGTTTGGGTCGCTGGGCCTTGGGTTTAAATGCGAGTGTCTCGATCGGGTGTAAATTCTTCAAATTAAAATTAAGATTAATTTAACTAATAATTTGTTTTGCAAAGTCGTACCACGAGCAAGATTTCTTAGGCACAAGATGATAAAGACCGGTATTATTCTCACATAATTGAGGGATCATTGTTTCTATTTGCTCAGCAATGAATGCACTCGACGTTGGGACTCCGAACTGGTCGGCAACGACATTGATCTCGTCTCGCTCATGACTCAGCTGCCTCATCGTCAAATAAAATTCTGTCCCCTATTGGAATATACCCAGCTGGTGCGGAAGATATAATGCAACCCACCAACTGCTTGAACCGCCTCTTCACCGGCTAATTTCGATTGGCCATACACGCCTAACGGATAAGCCCTACCCTCCTCCACATAGCCTTCCTCTTTCTCCCCGTCAAATACATAGTCCGTGGAAAAGTGAATAAGTGGGTATGGTATTCCCGTGCTTTTTCCGCCATCACTCTAGGTGCGTCACGGTTGATTTGAAACTCGAGCTCGGGCTCATCCTCAGCCTGATCTTAAGGCTAGCTTCGTAGAGGCGAGAGAACTCAGATCAAATCAAGGTTGGTTCGGACTTAAGATCTTCTTATCAATTAACAATTTTGAAGAGATAAAGAATGTTGATCATTAATAAAGGGGGGAAGGGGAAAGGAGAAAGGTTAAAAGTTAAGCCTATAAAAATCATTAGTTATACCTCTTGCGCCAAAAGACTCTTTAAAGCTTATCAACCCATTGTTAAGAATTTTTCCGCCGTCTTCTGTTGAAATTCCAAAGCTAAAATACTTTTTATCGTTATATCTATCATTAATCAGGTAGGAAATAAGATGATCTAAGCAGCCCATTTTTTTTCCCTCATCGGAGGAAGCCAAATATTGAGTATGAACAACGTCTCCATAATCATAAACAATTGCCCCTGCTAGCATCTCATTATTAATCACCGCACCAAATAGACAAATGTTTTTAGGGAATCGAGTAAATAAATCTTGTAGCTCTAACAAGGAGTGTGTTGGTATAACATTATGATTTTTTAGCACCTCTAAAAGTAGCCTATAAAATTGCTTCAGTTCCAAAGTTTCTGTGATTTTCACTCCAAGCTTTATTGATTTATTTATTGACCAAACCCTTCCTTTGGAAAACTTTTTTTTAGTGCTCATTTTTATTACTGACGATAAATCTCTTCTAAATAAAGTTGCCCCCATGACATTCAAAGCATACAAGTCTTCTTGACAAGGATAATCATAGAAAATAAATGGTAAAGCCTTATAAATCAATTGCTCAGCACCCTCCTCCTTATAATGATCTTTAATATTTTTCATTACTAATAATGCTTCTTCTCCATGCAGACTTGAAGTTGATATTAAGCCACCGAAGGTTATTCCTGGATGACTGATAACATCATTGCCAACCATTGCTGCCGGAAAGGCCGCAATGACTTTATTATTTTTTCTCACTAAAAGTGATTTGTCATGAAATTTATCGCCATGATAGTCAATATAACGCCTAGAGTATAAAAAATTCCCAGATCTAACAGATGTTATGACAGCTTCCCAGTCATCAGTCATTTTTTTATCGAATGGCAATATTTCAATCATTTAGGAGGCTTTAAATGCTAGGGGTTTGTTCTTTAGGGGCATCACTCATCCTTTATTTTATAGAACTGCAAACTTTTTAATTTAGATGGAGCGGTTGGAATTGAAGGGTAAATAGAATTCTTTTCCGTATCTTTTAAAATGATGGCGCCTGCGCCAATAATACAATCAATCTTAACAACAACGTTATCTGCAAATGTTGAGTTAACGCCGATAAAGCAGTTATCTTCAATTATGCAATATCCAGAAATTACAGCATGTGAGGATATGAAGACATTGTTTTTAATTTCAGTTCTATGTCCTATGTGATTACCGCTCCATATAATACAATTATTACCGACAATGACATTACTTTGGACAACATTACCCTCAAAGATAAATGTATTTTCACCAATCTTTGCACTTTTAGATAAGAAAGCGTGCGAACTTACATACGAAGCAAACTTATACCCTTTGCTTTTGATGTAAAGGTAAAGCCTTCGTCTTACCCTGTTGAGCTTAGTCGAAGAAATAGCAACAAAAACCATAAACTTTGATTGGGGAAAATTATCCTCAATGTCTTCCAGATAAGTGACAGGCCTATCATTAAAAGTTTTTTGGGTGTAGAAATCTTTCTCCACAGCAAAGCCTATTACGTTAAATTCAGAGTCATTTGTAAAATAATCGCATGCAATATCTGCAAACTCTCCATCTCCAACTATGACAATATCTTTTATCAAATTATCATTATTCATTCTGTGCAAGGAAGCTTACAAAATTTTGATAATTCCTTATATAGTCCAACGGATTATATGGTTGATCGCATAACACATTTAGAACGCAATCATCTTGAAAGTTATGCATTTCCCGCCATACTGGGGCTTGGATCAAAAGACACTTTAGTGGGTCGTCAAGCAATATAGTTTCCTTTTTAGTGCCGTCATCTAAAAGGATTTCAACAGAGCCATGAACAGAAAAAATGGCTTGTTTTAAAGTCTTGTGTGCATGAAAGCCCCTTGATAATTGAGAGCTCGTATCGTAAATAGAATATAAACGCCTTATTTCAAAAGGAATATTTGATGGATATTCATATGAAATAAGCTTTCCACTTAAATCGAAGTTACTTTCAAATGTTAGTAGCTCGTAGGGTTTCATAAAATTTAACTCATTAAGTTTATTTCTATTTGTAATAACTGTGTCGTAAAAAAAATTAGCCTAACAGTTGCAATCGAATCAATTATATCCTTAGCTTAAAAGTCCGGATTAGATAGGTTTATCGATAATTATAGGAATGTAACTTTCTTATAAAAGCTAAATTACCCTATGACTTTTTATATAAACTTTATTACCACTAACTAATATATTATTTTTCTTTAGTATTATACAAATTTTCTTGTTAAATTATAAATAATATTAAAATTTATAGTGATTTTAACATTAAAAAAAAATTGATTGATAGGCAAAAATACTTGATCATAGACCTAAAAGAAAATAAGAGGGGAATTTCTCAATTAAGAAATTAATAATAAGGAAGAGTGAAAATCCAGAATCCAGAATTATCAAACCGCATCTTATCTTCAATATCACAACTAGTAACCCAATGTTGTTGCCCGTAATTAAATAACAATAAATCTCCTAGCTCCAATAATTCAATTGGATCGATAATTTGGTCATCTTTAACAAATGCAACAGTACAATCCTCAAAGTCAGAATATCTTTTGGATGCCATTAATATAAGACCTATCTCTTGAGGGTCTTTCTTATGATAGTGAGAAGACAAAAAACCACCTCCCTTAAAAAAATGAAGCAATTGTGGCCTTAGTGAAAACCCATGATTATCATCAATAATTTCAACATCAGTTTCTCGATAGCGATTAAATAATTTAACCATAGGCTTAAATACATTATTAAAGTTATTAGTAAAAGGGGTATTAGATGAATCATGAAGGTTATATGCTTGATAATAATGAAGAGTCTTTTGTGAAGGTGAAACCCCTTTTTCTATTGAAGTATAGTTAGATTTATCATGAAATGATTGTGGTGGCTCGAGAGGCACAGTGCCACCCCAACTGTAAACTTCATTTCTTAAGCTCAAAACATCTAATGCTGAAACAAAATTCTTTAGAATAACAATTTTTTCATTATTAATTGCAGTCCTTATGGCTTCAATAACAGAGGGTTCTGAATTGTATATATGACTATCTATAACTAAAAAATTATTTGCTTTGTTGGTCATAATTTATTAAAAACGAGCCTAGAAAAAATAAAATAATTAATTAGTGAGATAGGTATTATAACAATAGCAAGGGCAACAATTCTGTTGGTAAAATAACTATCAAGAAAACTAAGGGAAGATAAAAATAATAAATAAATTATAAAATTAAATAAAACAAATCTAGGGAATCTATTTAAGTCGCTAGCATTAAAAACAAAATTACCAAATGTGTAAAAATTAAAAATAAGGCCGCCAACCTGTGAAAACACTAAAACAAGCCAAGTATCAAGATTTGATAATGAGACCAAGGAAAATAAGAAAAATCCGAAAATAGTATTTAATCCCCCAACCTTAAAAAAATCAAGTAGATTTTTAGGGATAAATTTATTGAAATGATTGGGTAGGAACAAACTATTTTTTCCCATGAACAATGATATTACCGACATTTATATTAACTTTTAAGTTGCCGATTCTGAGGAATGTAAGAACTCTTATGAGGTATTTTTTTATGGGGTTAGGCAGAGGAATTAGCCTGATCCAATATATAATCGAATAAGTGTTTGTAAAACTTTTGGCAGAAATATCTTTGTATTTAGCCTGACTAAATAAAAAATTTATACTTGATGGTGAGAAAAGCTGCATATGCTCAATATCAATTATTGGTGACTTTCTTCCGAGAGCCGTATTTATCATTGATCGATAATTATGGACAACAACAACAAAATATCCACCCTTCTTTAGTAAGTTTATCACGTCATCAGCAATAACTCTTGGATCGTAAACATGTTCAAGGGTCATAAAACAACATACTAGGTCAAAACTAGACCCATTAAAATCGTTTTTATTAAAAACTCCATGTACCAAATGATTCTTTATATTATTATTGGCTTCTTCAATTGCAGATACCGATGGCTCAATACCAACTAAATTTTTATACCCTTGTTTTTTTAGTTTGGACAAGAAATCCCCAGAACCAGCCCCTATTTCCATAATTCTGGCATCATGGCCAATCTTATTTAAAATATCACCAATGTTATGCGAATATGTTTCTGCAGCATCAGCCGCTTCAGAAGAGCTATCATAACTTGCATTATGATAGTTCTCTGCAAGTTCCAAGCTCTCAGGTGGGTTGGCTACGTAAACTAGGTCACATCTTTTACACCTTATCATTTCATGGCACATAAACTCTGGATTTTTTCTTGATGCATAAGTGAATGAACTCATCTTATGAGCAGCAATATTTTCCTTCTGGAATAAAATTCCAGTTTTGTGCGTTTCGTTACATATTGGGCAATTTCTATTTTTATAAGTCATATCTCATTAAATTTTATTAATTTTTCCATCCCTAATGATTTCTGATCTTATAAGTCTTGGTCTTTGTTTTACCTCGCTAACTATTTTCCCAATATACTCACCAATTAATGCGACTGCAAAGAGATTTAAAGACCCGAATATAAGTATAAGAAGCATTACAGTTGTGAATCCTTTGGGAGCAATTTCAGGAAAAAATATTTTAAGAAGTAAGAATGTTGATGCAGTTATAATAGAGATAATTACGGTTAAAACCGCAACAATAGACATTAAATTAAGGGGTGTATTTGTAAATGACAGTATCCCCATTTTAGCCCAGCCAATATTCTTGATCAAATTGTTAGTCGACGATCCAAACATGCGTGACGGTCTTATATAATTAACACCTGTTTGTTTAAATCCAATGTACGCCCTAATTCCTCTCATAAATAAATCACGTTCAGGGCATTTGATAATCCAGTTAACAACCCTTTTATCTATAAGGGAAAAATCACCGGCATCTTTTGGAATCTTAATAAAGCTGATTGCTGTCAAAATTCTGTAAAAAGATTTGTACATAAACTCAATATGTAAGGGCATGTCTCTTTTTACTCTGACTCCATAAACAACATCATTACCCTGGTTCCATTTTTTTACAAACTCCTTAATTAGCTCTGGGGGGTCTTGTAGATCTCCATCTAGCAATACAACAGCCTGCTTTGTTGCTAGCTCCATTCCACTTCTAAAAGCCATTTGAGAGCCAAAATTTCTCGAATGAGTAATCCCTACAACCCGAGAATCAGATTCAGATATATTCCTTATAATTTCTGCAGAATTATCTGGACTAGCATCGTTAACAAAAATAATTTCATAATCTATATTAATATCATTAAAAACCTTTGAAAGTCTCTGGTACATAATAGGTATGGCTTGCTCGTCTTTATAACAAGCAACTAGGGCAGAAATACTTCTATTGTTGGCTACAAAATTTTTCTTAGTATTCTTTTTAAAATTATTTTCTGGTGTTTTAATTATCCAATCAAACGTTATTCTCAGCCCATCTTCAATTTTGATCTGTGGGTACCATCCTAAAATTTCATTAGCCTTACTTGGGTCTGCAAACCAATCCTCTAGGTCCCAATCACGATTTTTCATACTACTAAAAGAGGGGTTGCTGTTTATTTTGAATATTTTTTTGACTGTGGATGCAAGATCCTTGATCGTTGTTTTTTTTCCAGAGCCAATATTAAAACTTTCACCAAAAATATCAGGATTTATTTTACTTGCGGCAAGTATAAAAGCATCACAAGCATCGTCAATAAAAATAAAATCCCTGGATATATTTTCGTTAACTAGCGGTGGAAATTCTTTATTAGATGCATGTTTTAGGATATTCGGAATTAATCTTGACGTGTCTTCAAGGGGTCCATATACAGAATAAAGTCTTAGATTGATAACAGGAAAATTATTAAATTTCCCTTCATAATTCAAGTAATAGGATGCAGCAACTTTGGAAGATGAATAATGACTGTTGGGCTCTAATCTTGCATCTTCATTTGGGGACTTTGAATTGGATCCATACTCAGATGATGATCCAGCATGTATGAATGCGGAAATATTTTTATCCTTAAGTGAAGAAATAATATTAGTTAATGATAAAAAATTTGTTTGGTATAGAATATCTGAACGGTCCTCAAATGAATATGCTCCATATGCAATCAAATCAAAAATTACTTTAGGGCTAATAACGGTAATAAAATGATTAATTGAAGCTTTATCATTGATGTCAGTAAATATTATTTTTTTATCATCGACGTCATCAAGTCTCCACCCTTTTTCTTTTCTGCATACCGCATAAACATCATCTCTTACAGCCAGGAGTCTTTTAAATAAATTTGCCCCTATAAAACCAGATGCACCAAAGACAACAATTGGACCTTCTAGCGATAATATGTGTTTTTTAATGTTCATTAAACTTATTCTTTTGTAACACCTTAAGTATTGACATAATATCTAATCCAGACTCTTTCCTTAGAAATTTCTGAGATCCGTATGTTTTATAATGATGAGCTTTTGCAAAAAAATTTATAAATCTTTCTACCTTCACATTAAGCTGATGGAGTAATAGCGAAATTTGAGAAGCAATTCCACCCTGCTCTACATGTTCCTCAATAATGTAAATTACTCTCTCTTCTTTTAGTTGCCTAAGAAGTGCGTTAGGCATTAATTTTTCCCTTACTGGAAGCTCTGAAATAAGCCATAAATTAGGCCTATTACTTTTATGTATCTTCTGGAAGGCATCTATGTACGTTGTTGCTATAGGTCCTGCAACAATAACGATTGGACCGTCACCTTTTGTAAGTAGTCTCCATGGCTTGTATGCTTCTGGCCTGTAATCCTTGGGAGATTCATCATATCCAAGCCTTATATACACAGGGCTAGAATTTGTATTAGCTAAACTTATAATCTGATCAATATCTTCATTGAAGCATGGGATATAAATTATAAAATTAGGTAGGGTTAGTAAAATGCCGTAATCTTCAATTGCATGGTGAGTCGGGCCCATAACTCCGTACCCATAACCCCCGCCATTTCCAATTAGCTTGACTGGAAGATTATGAAAAGCGATATCATTTCTAATTTGTTCAAATGGCCTAGCATAGCAAAAAGGAGCAATGCTATAAACCCAGGGACTCATTCCCTCGGATGCCATTCCAGCGGCAACTCCAATCATGTTCTGTTCGGCAACACCAGCATTAATAAACCTATTCTTTAATTTTTCTTTTAGGGACTCCAGAGCCATGTAACCTAAGTCACCAGTTAGAAATATCATTTTTTTACTAGAGGCCACTCTTAGCAGAGATTTAGTTAACTCAGTTCTCATAAACTTTCAATCTCAGAAATAGCCTTCAAATACTGGTCATTATTTAAAGGCAAATAATGCCACTCCATTTTATTCTCCATAAAACTTATGCCATTTCCTTTATTGGTATCTAGAATAATTACCCTACACCTGCTTTGTTGCTTTCCTAATGAGCTTATAATCTGTTTAGCTGAATGGCCATCAATCACCTCAATATCCAAATCAAATTGCTTTAATTTTTCAAATAAATTTGACAGTGGTGAGATATCTTTTACAAAACCAAAACCTTGTAACTTGTTTTGATCAACAAGTATCGTTAAGTTATTTAGATTATGTTGACAGGCAAAAAAAAGTGCTTCCCATGTGGAGCCTTCCTGCCATTCCCCATCTGAGGTTATACAAAAAACATTTCCTTTTTCAGCTTTAATTTTTTTTGCTAGGGAAACACCTGAAGCAAGCGATAGTCCGTGCCCTAAACTCCCGGTAGCAAAAAAAATATTTGGGATTTTATTAGGCGGTGGGTGTCCAGCCAACAGAGTATTCTCCCCATGAAAGGTCAACAAATCCTTATCATTTAAAATACCAATAGACCACAATGAAACATAAAGAGCTCCAGCGGAGTGACCCTTCGATAAAATAAAGCGGTCATTTTCTAAGAAAAATTTATTAAATATAATTATAAGCGTATCTAAACAGGATAAATTACCACCAATATGACCTACAGCGGAATCATAATGCATCTTAAGGAGCCTAATTTTTGCAATTTTAATACTTTTTTCTATGTCGATTAAATTCATATGTTATGGCTTGATATAAATAAAAACTTTACTCGAACTATAAAGAGTGTGTGCATTTGAATCGGGGTTAACAATCATCCACTTTTGATTTGGTGCTCCTAATGTTTCGATAAGCTTCATATTATGATCGCTTACGTATTTTTTTAGTCGATCTGTATATATATTTTTAGTGGGGTACTCAGCGTTAAAAATAACATACTTTGGATTAAAGGTTTCAATTAAATCAGTCCCATAGCCATGCCAATAATGTCCCGCACTTTTCATATATGGGGCCGGGATGGCGACAAAGTGATCATATACAATCTTATCGCCAACCTTTATGTTATTAGTAATAAATTCAAAAGTTCTATGCGGCAACGAGTTTGTACTTATTCGTGATTTCGACTCATCAATTATATTTATAATATTAAGGGTAGCCTGTAAAAATATTATTAAACCGATAAATAAAGAAAATATAATTTTAAAAATTATGTTTTTGATTAAATTTACTGGAAATGTAAAAGCAAAGACTAGGTTAAAAATTAAGAAAATATAAATGGGCGAAATATATGTCGGAAAGAAAAAGGTTCTGTTTCCATAGGCTAAGATTAGAACGAAAAGTAAAATTGCCAATGAATTCATAACTGGTAATAAACTATAGTTATTTTTTTGTTTTAAAAAAATTATGCTTGATATAATAAAAGTTGCTGGGAGCAGGTAAAAAGAGGTTACAAAAATTAAATTAAAAGCTCCACCAGGATTAAAACCGTAAAAAAGTTGGGTCCAATTCCACAAGCTATTAAGATATGAAATATTTCCACTAAATGTATTTAAAAGCTGGGTTTGTATCTCAAAGAAAAATGGAAGTCTGAAAAAAAGGTAAGGATGAATAACAAAGGCCACGCAAACAGATAATATTGTCGTTTTTTTAAAAATAACCCACATTTCATATGATTTGATGAATTTGATACAAGGTGTGTCGAGACTTTTGATGTAAAAATAGGCGAAAGAAAACATTATTGGTATAGATGTAAAAATAAAAGGTTGTTTAGTCATAATAGCTATTGATAAAGCAATAACGGAATAGTAGTAGTAATTTAAATTTAAAGTCCCAATAAATTTCAAAAGAAGAAATATGGCAACTAGAGTGAGGAAAATTCCTAAAATCTCAGGGTGCACAAAGACAAATAAAGAAGGGGCTACGGGTATCGTTAAAAAGGTTAGCGATGCACAAAAAGCCACTGCAACATTAATTTTTTTCTTGAAAAAAGATTTGATTGTAAGTACCTTGAAAATCATGATTGATGAAGCTAACCCAAGCAGAAAATGATTAAGGCGAACAGTAAAAAAAAATGGCATGTCATAATTAAAATTATATAAAAATGAAATAAAATACGTGGCCAACTTAACAGGAATAAGAATAATAAAGTTGAGCGTGTAATAACTCCAGCCATAGAATTTAGAATGGTAACCGTTAAACATCGAGTAATAAGGAGTCTTAAAAAGATCTTGAATCGAAGTCATTATAGATCCAACATCAGTTTCGAGCGCTGTTATTAACGATATGTCCTCGATATTGAAAAATATATTTCGAAGATATAAAGCAGAAAAAAGGGAAGCTATTAATACTATGCACAAACTGTAAATGTTGAATACTTTTTTCATGATGTCTATTTAAAAATTTCTCGGAAGATTGACGTACCTACAATTAATAAGCTTATATAAAAGTCTAAGAAAGTTAACTAAGAAAGCTAATAAAAAAATGAATGGGTTTCGAATTAATGATCTAAAAAGAGCGATAAAATCATTATTCCTAACGAATGAAATTTGGCATACAGACTCAGCACCTGATAAACTGATAACGCTAGGTCTACTATTATCATTAAATAATCGGATTGCTGATTTTTTTATTGCAATTGCATTTGTGAAGGTTTGTGAGCTAGGATGTAAAACTTTAAACATTAGTGGCTTTGATATATGGTGAACATTAATTAGGTGGCTTTGAAAGACATTAAGAACTAATGCTAGATCTTCTACAGGACTATATTTGATATATTTTGAATAATTTTTAATCAAGGAAGAATGAATTACGAAGGTATCAAACAGAAATAGTGTGGATCTAAATAAAAGAAGATTTGATATGTTTGCTGCTAGGAATTTGACTGCTCCAGTTTGAATATGTGCCTGACGTTTTTTAAATTTAGTTAATGAGCCAGTGTAAGCGTCATGTGTTATAAATTTTAAAAGGGGATTCTTTGCTATTGTCTTTTGTATAATTTCGAGCCGACGGCAATAAAATATATTGTCGTGTGCACCAAAAACAATATGACTTCCCTTAGACTTAATAATGCATTGATTTAGTGCATATGCTGCACCGTTATTTTTTTTAGAAATTATTAACTGGTGTTTAAATGATTTGCCTTTTAACCATCCTTGAACAAGCTTAACTGTATTATCTTTTGAAAAATCATCATAAATTATCAATTCAAAATTTCTGTAGGTTTGTTTCTCGATAGAATTTAATACAAAGGTTATGAATTTACTGCTGTTATAGGTTGGGATAATTATTGAAAAAAAAGGAGTTTCCATATGTTATATTCTACAGAAATAAACAATTATACCCATATATAGTGAATAAAAATAAACAACTAATAAATTTTACCTATATTGATAGGCAACACGAAGCTCTTAAATTAGAATTTAAAGCGGATTACGCCTCTGTATTAAAAAACAACACCCTAATACTTGGCGATGAAGTTACAAAATTTGAATGCTTATTTGCAGAATACTGCGGGGTGAAGTATGCAGTAGGGGTAGGTAGTGGTCTTGATGCTCTTACATTATCATTAATGGCCCTAGGAGTTGGTCCGGGTGATGAAGTTTTAGTGCCATCCAATTCATTTATTGCAACTGCAATTGCGGTAAATCATGTAAATGCCAAACCAATATTTATTGATTGTGACAACAATTATAAGATAGATATAAATTCAGCCAAGAAATTTATTACAAAAAAAACAAAAGCTATAATACCCGTACATCTTTTTGGAAATCCAGAAAACATTTCACAAATAATGGCATTCGCAAAAGAATTTAATTTATTTGTAATTGAAGACTGTGCACAAGCACATGGGGCTAAATACAATGGTAAAAGGGTTGGTAGTTTCGGAGATATTGGAGCCTTTAGTTTTTATCCGACTAAAAATCTTGGTGCCCATGGAGACGGTGGTATTGTTGTTTGTAATAATAAAAAATATATGAATAAGGTGAGGATGTTGAGAAATTATGGGTCAGCAAATAAGATTGACTATAACTACCTAGGAATGAATTCTCGACTAGATTCATTTCAAGCAAAAATTTTAACAACAAAACTAAAGTATCTTGATAAGTGGAACGGCAAGAGAGAAAAACTTGCTCATTTATATTTAGAAGGTCTTAAAGATATCGAGGCGATAGTGTTACCCGAGATCTCTAAGAAAAATATATGCGTTTGGCATCTTTTCGTAATCAGATGTAAAAATGTGAAGAGAAATAAACTATTGAATTTTTTAGGTAAAAATGGCGTTATGTGCGGAATTCACTATGCCAAGCCATTACATAAAGCTAAAATCTATGTGGAACAATCCCTAGAGTTAAAAGTCTCCGAAAAAATTAGCAGCGAGGTATTGTCACTGCCAATAGATCCATTCTTAAAAGAGAATGAGGCTTTAAGGGTAATAGAATTAATAAAAGAATTTTACTTACAATAGTGAATTATTAACCAAAAATTGTTCGTATTCCTCTATATCTACGGAGTAGCTAGAATGGACTCTTTGAGTTATTTCTCCTAAAAACTGATAAATTTTAATGGAAGGGTTAGCGACACTGGCTAGCCGCGGATAAAAGTGATATCCATGGCTTTTATTATTAGATGCTATATATACTAAATTGAGATTAGGTCCAGAAAAAATAAGATTCGCCAGAGCAGAACCAGATGGAGTAATAATGGTTTTGCAAAAATAAAACATTGCGATTTGTTCAACTATACTTAATGAGATTGGGTCTATAATTTTCAAACCATGCTTTCTATTTATTTTAATGATATCTAGCTCATTTATAATGAGCCTGTAATTTGACTTCCTACGTAAGTAAATACAAGAATCGCTATATTTATTTTTAAAAGAAAGCATCTCCTTATTTTTAAGCAATGCCTCTCTAGTTTTCAAGAATGGCTTTTGTGTAAAGGTGTTTACTTTAAAATGATTTCTAATTAAAGAATCATTGGAGCGATAATTAAATGGAATATCAGCAACTGGAGTTATGTGATAAATTTTTTTCGATATTATTTTCAGGTATGGACTGGCAATAATTATTTTAATTTCTGTATTAAAGGAACGAATTAAAGCTAGACAGTTTTTATGTACGTTTGAGGAAATAATTAATGGTACTTTGAAATTTTCTCTCTTTGAATAATAAAGTACAATCTTCGGAAAAGATTCGATTAGCCAGTGAGAATAATTTACATCTAATCTAGAATTAATATAAAAAACATTGTCTAATATAAGTGATTTACTTTTACAAAATCGTGAATCCATTTTTCTCTCCGAAAAAAGAGTGCTAATTTTTCTTCTATCAACCTCTTCTGGAAAAACAAAGTCATTGTAATTAGTATTGTCGGTATAGATATTATTAGAATTCGGTTCAAATATAAAATTTATATTGGTGTAAAAAAAACAATCCTTAAAGGTAGTTAAGTAAACATCGGGGCTGTAATAATTTTTCCTAAAGTATAAATATTTTTCATTAACTACATTGTTTGTGACGATGACCTTCTCTTTACTGAATAATTTCTTTTTGAATACCAGCCCACTTATTGGAAGAGTATTGCTCTTTGTTCTTACAGTTGAGTTTTTAATGCATATTAAGTGAGACTGTTCAAATATTTTTACATTGGAAAAGAAGCTAGAAAAAATTTTACTTGAATACTGCCAAGCTTTGATTGCAAAAATCATAGCCTTACTATCTCGGTTAAAAAAATTTTTCTTATTATGAACAGAAAAGACCTTTTCAAATAAATCCTGAAACCGATTTATTGTTTTAGATTTATAAATATATCTCTTTTTTCCGTCATAATATTTAATAATCATGAATAGTTTTTTTTATATTTTTCAATTACTTCACTTGGTTTGCCATCTTGGATAATTTTTCCCTTATCCATTAAAATCAAGCGGGTACAAATCTTACTAATTAATGAAAGATCATGAGAGACTACGATCATAATTTTTGCCTTACCCATAAAATCTTCTAACCTATGCTTTGCTTTATTTATAAAGCTAAAATCTCCTCCCGCAAATATCTCGTCCAAAATCAATATTTCTGGATTAATTGAGGTTGCAATAGTAAATGCTAGCCTTGTATGCATTCCGGTTGAATAGGTTTTAATGGGATTGTCGATGAAATTCCTAAGGTTGGAGAAATCAATGATGCTCTCAATAATATCATCTGTTTGTTTCCTATTTAAACCCAATAAACTGCAATTTAAGTAAATATTTTCTCTTCCAGTAAGTTCCGGCACAAACCCTGCCCCGATCTCCAGAAGTGCTGCTACCTCCCCATTTATATCAACACTGCCATTGTAAACCTCATAGATTCTTGAGATAACTTTAAGTAAAGTGCTTTTACCAGAGCCGTTTGGTCCAATAATTCCGACTCTTTCTCCAGTCTTAATTTCCAATGTGACACTATCAAGAGCTTTAAATACAGAGGAATTATCATTACTTTTTTTCTTTTTTAGTAATGATTTAATCGACGTCCTATAATTATTAGTATCAAAAGATAAGCTTAGCTCTGAAATATTAATATTACTCATAATACATACACTACTTTCTTATTATTTTGATTAAAGAAAATCAACCCTCCAACAAATGATATAGATGATAGCAAAACAGCATAAAGTATTGTTGTTAACTCCGGAAAATTTCCAATGTATAGAGGTGTTCGGAAAAGATCTATATAAATAGTTAAGGGATTTATCTCAAATATAAGGTTTAAAAGCTTGTTATCAATTCTACTTTGGTCATAAATGATTGGTGATAAAAAGAATCCAGCCTGCAAAATAATTGGGATGATGTGCATAAAGTCTTTATATTTTGTTGTCAAAATTGAACTTGCTAATCCAACTCCGATGGAGAAGAAAAATAAAAGTATGTAACTTATTGGAAGAATAAGAATTGCCAGAGTTATTTTCCCGTCTAAAATTATAGTTAGCACCATCAACGAGATGAGCAAAAGAAGGCTGTCTAGAACTACTGATATTGTTGCTGAAAAAGGAAAGATTATTTTGGGTAGGTATATTTTTTTTATCAACCCTTCATTTTCATAAAGTGTAGCACTGCAACTAATTACCGTGGTGCTAAATAGGAACCACGGAATTATTCCTGAAAATAAGAAAAGTGCGAAAACTTTAGGGTCTACTCCAAAAATTGTTGAGAAAACTAAAACCATAACTGATAGAGAAAACAATGGGTTTAAGATTGCCCAGAATAAACCTAGGTAGGTCCTGTTATACCTTAAAATAAAATGTTTTTTTAGCAAAAGTCTAGCCGTATAGGAATACTTTAGAATTTCCATTGATCTGCTCCCTTAACAATCATCAGCCTAATCCTCAATACTTAATGATGCGCAACATAAACCATCAATGCCGTAATTATTTCCGTTATAAAAAAATAAAAACCTTCCATTTACCTCTAACAAACTTGGGTAGGCTTGCATCTTATCATCCCAATTATCAAAACCGTTCTCAAATTTTACAGAGCTGTCAATTCTTTCCCACTCAATGCCATTTTTAGATTTAGCTAATCCAATTTTATATGCTTCTTTTTCTGAGCCAAAGCCATAGAACATTAAATATCCTTTTTTATATTTAAAAACAAATGGACGTCCAACTCTGTATTCTTCACCTTTAGCTTCCAATGCTAGATGGCCTTTAGCGGGGTAATTTAAAGCATCTTCTGAATACATTGTATAAATATTATAAGTCGGCAAAGTTTTTTTCTCTCCAACCGAAAAATGATTGCCCGCTCCGTACCATACTCTCCAACCATTTTTTTCAGGGAGGATCGAGTGAATAACTCTGAATATCATTTCATCATCTGATCTTTCCAGGACAGGAACCTTTTGATGTCTATTAAAATTAACCCCATCCCAACTCATTGCTAGACCAGAATAAGCAAAAAATCTGACACTTTTTCCTTGTTGGTATCCAGCATAGTACAATGCAAATTGATCATTAAATTTAATTATAGCGCAGGGAACCACCCCATTCTCATCAAAATGCCCTACTCCGCCTATGTCAAGGCAAGGGAGTTTTGACAATCCAACCAATTTAAGTGGATTGCTTGGGTCAATATCAACATAACCAATTCTTGACATCCCTTCCTGATCACGCATTCCACAATAAATTCTCACAATATTATTTTCCATTAAAAATGGAGTGGGCTGAAGCAAAGAGTTTGAAGCCCATGAGAGAGATTTTGAAGGAAATGAAATGTTTCCGATTTTAGAAATAATAGCTTTCAATACCTAGCCTTTTAATATATTAAGTGTTAGGAGGAACGTTCAGTTATTGCTAAGTCTATCTAACCTGGACCATAGTTCTATCTGGCAATATTTTGGACTTAATAATCTTATAATCAGTGCCTTTAATCCACTCCCTAAAAGCTTGGGTCTCGCCAGGATATCTTATATCGTTTAATTCATCAAAAACTATTAAGCTGCCCTTGATTAATCTTGGGGATATAGCTTTGAGTGCAATTGAGGTAGGCTTATAAAGAGCCATATCAAAATATGCTAGGGCTATAATAGATTCCTGATGATCGTCAATATATTTTTGGGCAGTCTCAGTAACATCACCTTTTATAAGTCTGTGTGATAAAGCATGTCCCATAACATTTTCTGCTTTATGATAGTCCATCAGATTAGATAAATACTTCTCGTAACCATCAGGAACTCCATAACCAGCAGCAGCAATGACATCTGACCTATTATCCTGGCCGGCAATAGATTTGTATCCTTCAAATGTATCAAAACCAACTATACTTCGAGATGCATTATATGGCTCAAGCATTGCTCTCACTGACTCTAAAACAACTATATCCTGACCCAGCCAAACTCCAAAAACAAAAATATCTCCAGGAATATCTACTATATAGCTATAGATTTCGTGTAGAAAAAAAATTTTTGCTAAGGCAGACGACCTTGCAAACAAACCAAAGTTTGTGAGTAGCAATTCATCATCAAATGGTCTTTCCTTGAATAATTTTTTTAGTTCCAATCTCGCATTTTTTTGCTTCATGTTGGTATTATTATGCAATGCTTCTTGATCATATTTTTTAGTCACGATTAAGTCCTAAATTAATTAATTAATTAAAGTACATATTAAAGTGCATATGTTTTCTATTAAATTTAACTTGTCATTGTATTGAGAGTTAAACGAAATTGAAATGCTGCTTTATAAGAGTCCTCTTTTCACGAAATTGGCTTATCTTTTTGGCTTTGAATAAGCTCCCTAGCTTGTTTTGGCCAAACTACATTGAATCTTTTGTCGTTATAACTAATTACTTTTTCATGATCTTTAGAGTATGGTGCTGTTGTTTTATATACCACCTCAGCCACATCGCTCAATACTAAGAATCCATGAGCAAAACCTTCTGGGATCCATATTTGCTCTTTATTGTTGCTAGATATGATTTCTCCTACCCATTTACCGAAGGTTGATGAAGACTTTCTTAAATCAACTGCAACATCAAATACCTCCCCGAGAATAACGCGGATTAATTTTCCTTGCGCAAATGGAGGCTTTTGATAGTGAAGACCTCTTAAGACACCTTTCCTAGAAATCGAGTGGTTATCCTGAACAAAATTAATATTAGGCTCTACTAGCTCATTAAATTTTTTTTGATTAAAGGACTCAAAAAAGCACCCTCGCTCATCCTCAATGACATTAGGTTCAAGTAATTTTACATCAGGTATTTTTAAAGAGGTAACCTTCATGATTCGTTTGCTATCTTAATAAGGTAGTGCCCGTATTGATTTTTTATTAATGGAGCGGCTAGGTCCTCAAGATCTTTTAGTCCTATCCAGCTTTTTCTGAAAGCAATTTCCTCAGGGCATGCTACTTTCAATCCTTGCCTATTTTCAATCGTGGCAACAAATTGCCCTGCCTCTAATAAAGACTCGTGGGTTCCAGTGTCAAGCCATGCATAGCCCCGATCCATACGCTCAACATATAATTGATTGCCTTCTAGGTATTTTTTGTTTAGGTCGGTTATCTCTAGCTCCCCACGTTTAGAGGGCTGCAACTGCTTGGCGAGCTCCACGGCCTGATTATCATAAAAATATAGACCGGTCACGGCGAAGTTAGATTTAGGGTTAATGGGCTTCTCCTCAAGCGATTTGACCTGGTTTTTTTGGTCAAATTCAGCCACACCATAACGCTCTGGATCTTTAACATGGTAGGCAAAAATTGTTGCTCCCTGCTCTCTCTCTGAAGCAGAATGAAGAAGCGAGTTTATATCGTGGCCATAAAAGATATTATCTCCCAGGATAAGAGCTGTGGCATTGTCCCCAATAAATGTCTCGCCAATAATGAGTGCTTGGGCGAGGCCATCGGGGCTTGGTTGTTCTTTGTAGCTAAGGTCTATTCCCCACTGAGATCCGTCTCCTAATAGCGATTCAAACATCGGTAAGTCATGGGGGGTTGAGATAATAAGAATCTCTCGGATTCCCGCCAGCATGAGAGTTGTAAGAGGATAATAGATCATCGGTTTGTCATAGACCGGGAGTAACTGTTTTGATATCACTTGGGTTACTGGGTAGAGCCTTGTGCCAGATCCACCTGCGAGAATTATACCTTTACGCTTCATAGTTTTCTTAATTCCGTTATCCAATCATCAAATTTTAGCATGAAGACAGTCTTGATTAATGAATTATCAAGCACGCTACTTTTTGGGCGCTTGGCATTAGTGGGATACTGATCTGTATCTATAGGAAGAATCTTATTTATATCGAAAGCTGGGGTAGTCTTTGTAATAATCTGCTTGGCAAACTCACACCAGGAACAATGCCCGTCCGGTACGAGATTATAAATACCGACATTTTCTGAGATTAATTGATTGATCATTTTTTTTGTCTGCTTGGCAATAAACAAGTTTGAGGTGGGCACGCCGAATTGATCCGATACCACCCTTATCTCATCACGTTTTTCGCTCAGCCTCTTCATAGTGAGATAAAAATTATGACCTATGTCAGAGTAAACCCAGCTGGTCCTCAAGATATAAAATTTTCCCCCGACAGCTTTGATGGCTTCCTCCCCTGCCCACTTTGAAGCCCCATAAACCCCTAACGGATTCGTCGGATCATCCTCTTTGTATGCCACTTTTTTTTTCCCATCAAACACATAATCCGTGGAAAAATGAATCAACGGGATATCATATTCTCGGGCTTTTTCGGCCATGACCTTTGGCGCGTCCCGGTTAATTTGAAACGCTAATTCCGGCTCGTCTTCCGCCTGATCAACCTGGGTATAGGCCGCAGGATTAATGATCAAGTCGGGTTGGTGTTGGTCGATCACTTGTCGAATCTGATCTGGCTTAGCCAGGTCGCAGTCTTGCCGTGTTAAACCAACCAGCTCATAATCTGTTAATTGTTTCATGAGCGCATGGCCGACCTGCCCGTAAGTGCCCGTGATTAGGATCTTCATGAATAGTTTTTTGTGAGCCAGTGCTGGTACTCACCCGACTGTACGTTAGCCACCCAGTGCTGGTTATCGAGATACCACTGCACCGTTTTACGGATGCCGGTCTTAAAGGTCTCTTCTGGCTTCCAACCGAGTTCTTTGCTAATCTTAGTTGCGTCAATCGCGTAACGTTGGTCATGGCCAGGACGATCTTTAACAAAAGTGATTTGTTCTTTGTACGACTTGCCATCCTCGCGGGGTTTCAATTCGTCTAATAAGTCACACAGGGTGTGTACGACCTCAAGGTTAGTTTTCTCATTCCATCCACCAATATTATAAGTCTCGCCAATGGCACCCTTATCTAAAACGGTGGTAATCCCCTTACAGTGATCCACGACGTACAGCCAGTCACGGATTTGTTGTCCATCGCCATAAATCGGCAGGTCTTGGCCTTGCAGGGCCTTTAAGATACAGAGCGGGATGAGCTTTTCTGGAAAGTGATACGGTCCGTAGTTATTCGAACAATTGGTTGTTAACACCGGTAAACCATAGGTGTGGTGCCAGGCACGGACCAAATGATCTGATGCTGCTTTGGAAGCACTATAGGGACTGTTGGGTTCGTATTGATTCGTTTCTTTGAACGCCGGGTCGGTTGAGCTTAAAGTGCCATACACCTCGTCGGTGGACACATGCAGAAAACGGAACTTTTTTTGTCCTTCTTCACTTAAAGTATTAAAAAAGGTTCGGGCCTCTTCAAGTAATCGGTAGGTACCCATAATATTGGTCAGCATGAATTCATCAGGGCCATGAATCGATCGATCCACATGACTCTCCGCCGCAAAATTAATAATTGCTCTGGGCTGATGTTCTTGTAATAATTTACCGATCAGTGTTGAATCTCCGATGTCACCCTGGACAAAACTATAATTAGGGTTTGACTCAACAGACTTCAAATTCTCCAGATTACCGGCGTAGGTGAGCTTATCGAGCGCAATGACTTTTTCTTTTGAGTGTGTCAGCCAATTTAGAACAAAATTAGACCCAATAAAGCCAGCGGCACCCGTAACAACAATGGTCATGCGTTTAGCCCTAAGCCTTCCTCAATCAGTTCACACAGGATATGGCCGATGGTGATATGCATCT
>Ga0209533_1000415_pt1 | contig 41284 bp, 28 predicted proteins | sample COG_04_FD_184748 | JGI IMG/M metagenome (GOLD analysis project Ga0209533, IMG submission 184748) | Pelagic Microbial community sample from North Sea - COGITO 998_met_04 (SPAdes) (version 2) | ecosystem: Environmental > Aquatic > Marine > Neritic zone/Coastal water | place: Helgoland, sampling...
GCGACGACGACGGTGGTTCTGCTAGTGGTTCGGCTTACATATTCAATGTTAGTACTGGAACACAATTACATAAACTTGTAGCAAGCGATGCTGCTGCTGTCGACTTTTTCGGGTATAGTGTTGCTATATCGGGCAATTATGCTATTGTTGGGGCATACGGCGATGACGGCGTTCCAAATGATAGTGGTTCGGCTTACATATTCAATGTTAGTACTGGAACACAATTACATAAACTTGTAGCAAACGATGCTGCTGCTAGCGACAATTTCGGGTATAGTGTTGCTATATCGGGCAATTATGCTATTGTTGGGGCACAATACAACGACGACGGTGGTGCTAATAGTGGTTCGGCTTACATATTCAATGTTAGTACTGGAACACAATTACATAAACTTTTAGCAAGCGATGCTGCTGCTGTCGACAATTTCGGGTATAGTGTTGCCATATCGGGTAATTATGCTATTGTTGGGGCACCCTACAACGACGACGGCGGTAATGATAGTGGTTCGGCTTACATATTCGCACCATCGTTTCACGTGACAGAAAGCGGAAATGTCGGAATTGGAACGACGAGTCCTCAAACTAAATTGCATGTTGAAACAACAATAACCGCGAATGATACAACCGTACCAATGGATAGTGACGCATTAAACAATACTGTTGGATTGTATTTGTCAAATAGATATAGCCCAAGTTTTAATTTCGGAGTGATATTAGGAACATTAGTTAATGCTACAGGATATATTCAGTCTATTTCCAATGATGGGAATGGAAGAAACTTAGTATTAAATCCAGGAGGAGGAAATGTAGGAATTGGTACAACAAGTCCAGACCGTGGTTTATGCATATTAGATAATCAAAATACAGGACAAGCGATTGGTAATTACTATATTGGTTACAATACGTCATATCAAGAGCCTGGCGCTTTAAAAATATTTCAACATTTACCAATACCAGTTGGTACATATCGTATTTCTGATGGTGGCGGTAATCTCGATCCAGCAATTAATATAATTACAAATTTTATAGGAAGTGGTGCTAATTCAGGAACTCATCAGGGTGGTTGTATTCAATGGTCTAACCAATCAAAAGATAATCCAACATCTGGTGGTCACGGACAACCTTATGCAGCTATTTATGGTGGAAGACATAGTAGTTTTGCTAATTATGAAGGCGAAATGATATTTTATACATCGGATACAACCAATAGAGCAAGTGGTCGTAATTTAAATCCAAGAATGACTATTAAAGGTGGAAATGTAGGTATTGGGACGCCGACTCCAGGTGCTAAATTACATGTAAATGGAAATGCACAAGTGGATGGCAGAGTTCTTGCTAATTATTTAAAAACGACAAGCAACGCATATCAGTCTCCTGGTTCTGTATATGGTTCGAGATACTATCATGCTAGTCGACAATCACAATACATAGACGGTTTTAATACTGGTTATTGGTGTAATTCGGGTAGTATCATGATATATAACGGATATTTATTGATTGCGAGTGACGAGAGAATTAAAGAAAACATTACAGATGTTCCAGATAATTTATCTTTAGATATATTAAGAAATATAAATTGTAATTATTATGAATATAAAGATAAAACGATAAAAGGGGAAGGTAAAACAATTGGATTTATTGCGCAACAAGTAAATAGTATTTTTCCGTTGGCTGTTAGCAAAACAATTGCTTTTATTCCTGATGAAATGCGGGATTTGGATAATATATCGTGGGAAGAAATAATAGATGGTAGTGATAATAAATATAAATTAACAACAGATTTACAAGATACAAGTGGCGTAAAATATGCTTTTTATGTATACAATGATTTATCGAATAATACACAAGAAAGAAAAGAAATTATAGGTAATTCAGATAATACATTTACCTTTGACACATCATATAATTACGTTTTCTGTTATGGAAAAGAAGTTGATGATTTCCATACTATAGACAAAAATAAACTGTTTGCGTTGAATTTTAGCGCTACACAAGAAATAGACCGCATACAACAACAACATATTATAGACATTTCAAACGCGCAAGCAACAATCCAAACCCTTCAAACCGACCTCTCCACCGCAAACACAACAATCCAAACTCTTCAAACCGACCTCTCCACCGCAAACACAACAATACAACAACAACAGCAACAAATAGCAGATATATTGTCTAGATTAGAAAGTTTAGAATCCAGCGCATAATAATTAAACATAATAATAATTAAAAATAAAAGCAATAATTATTAAATTACTATTTAAAGACTAATTACAAATAAATTGTATATAATGGATATGAAAATTGAAGAAGTAGAAAGCACCCCTCAACAAGGACACGCTCAACCCCAACAACAGCAAGTTAAACTAGAAGACCTTAAAGTAAGCACCGAAAACGATGCTCTTAATTACATGGTTGGATTTCTAGAACTCGCCCAACGAAGAGGTGTATTTTCTTTAGAAGAAGCAGCAAAAATTAATGAATGTGTTGCGAAATTTCGCCGACCGGTACCTCAACCCCAATCCACCTCTCAATAAGTCGTAAAATAAATAAATAATAAAACATAAAACCATATTTTATTATTTATTAATTATAATACATTATTATACAATTATAATACATTATTATACAATTATTATACAATTATAATACATTATTATACAATTATTAATCGATTGTTCGTGTTCTACCTTTAAACACGCCCATATCAACCATTTTATCTGTAAATTCCGGTCCACCCCAATTTTTCGCCATCGCATTAGGTGAAGGAGAATATGGAGATTTCACATTATCCAATGGTGTAATTACACCTATATCTTGATTTGTAGAATCATATCCTGCATAATTGTTTTGGTTATAAGGGGGATTATCACGATGTGCGTCTGTTAATACTACATCTGGCTCTCTATACCCAACTTGCTGTTTGTAACTAGCAACCCCTCCATTTTTATCAATAGGACCACTATATTGTCTATATCCTCTGTTACTTTGAGCGTCATATGCTTCTTCAAAATATAAAATAGGACATCGTATTCCTTTTTCTTTTTGATATTTAATAAAAGTAGCATATTCATCTAAGCTTTTAAATTCAATAGGATTTACACCCGGTATTTGCTTCATATTTGTATTTACCAATGAAAACTTACCGTCTTTTTTCACCAACAAATTGGGACATTGTTTACCTCCTTTATATCCTTCTATCACATCCTTACGCGAATTCATCATATTATGTAATATTCCTAAAACAATTGCTGTAATTATTAATATTCTTACGATTTTCATATCTATATATATTATTTCAATATAAAATATATACAGTAATACTATATATTTTACATAGTAAAGAATAGATTTGATGTAAAATAAAAATATAAAATATCACCTAATAATATATGGAAATTATAAATGTGCGTTCAGATAATCAAGCAACCGTCAATAAAATGAAAAAGCATTTAAATGAACCCGACGCTGTTATTGTAGTAGCAATTCTAGCAGATTGGTGTGGTGCGTGTCGGATGTTTAAACCTGTCTGGCATTCCACTGTAAATAATTACATAAAATCTTCCGCCCAAAAAAACAAAAAATTAATATTAGCAACCGTTCAAAATACTGCAATACAAGAGTTAAATATGGTAAACGTCCAAGGGTTCCCAACAATCCGCATCATTAAAAATAAGCATATTATTAATGAAAAGTTGGGCGGCATGGAACAAGGCGCTTTAATACAATATATTGATGAAGCCAAAAAAATGTGTGTAAACATCTCTCCCAAATCACACGCAAGTAAATCTAGAAAACGACGCAGAACAAATAAAGGAAACAAAACAAATAAAGGAAACAAAACAAATAAAGGAAACAAAACAAATAAAGGAAAATCTAGAAAAAGTAAAGGTATAAACAAAGGTAAAAGAGAAAGTAAAAGAGAAGGACGCAAAGTTAAACGCAAACAAAGTAACAGGAAAGGCAAGCGTCGCAATTAATTTATAAAATTGAATGAAACTATATTAAATATAATATTTTATACTTACCATATAATATTATACTTACTGTATGCGATCAAATACAGTAAATACATCCAATAAAAATACATCAGAGACCGCACAACCAGTTAAAAGAAAATTGAAAATTAAAAAATCAACAGTAAAGACATTAAAAACCAAACTACAAACCATGAAATCATCTATGTCTATGAAAACACCAACAAGCAATCCATCTATTAAACTTATCGACATAAAAACCGATAGTTTATATGATGAAGACGGAAAAATATTCCGTATGCAGTTATTTGGCATGAATGAAATCGGCAAAACATACTCTATTATAATCGACGACTTTAGACCATTCTTTTACATTAAAGTTCCAAATCGATGTTTAAAAAGCAAAAAACAAGCGATCAATGAAGTTAAGGATTTTATCAATTATAATTGTAACATAACGCGCATCGACGATAATAAAAAAACCGAATACATTCGTGATATTGAGTTTGTTAAAAAGCACACTTTGTATGGATTTGATAATAATAAAGAATATATATTTCTTAAAGTAACTTTCCCATCGATGCACGAATACAACCAAGTAAAGCGTATCTGGTCTTCATATATCGTTGGCGATAAAGTTTATATCAGAAAATCCAAGCAATCCGGCACTATTAAGCGAATTTATTACGAGGAGAAAACCAACAAAAAAATGTATTCAATTGGTTCGTCACCGCCCGCAACTTGTTCCGAATATGAGTTTAAGTTGTCAAAATCAAAAATAGAAAATGGCTTGGTTGTGCGTCCTGAAATTAAAACATTTGATTTTGACAGTAAAACGAAAAGAAGTTCATGGAAAAGCAAGCGTCTTCAAATTATTGATGGTGCGAACATTCAATTATATGAATCAGCCCTTCCTCCTTTTCTACGATTCTTTCATATTCAACAACTATCTCCTTCGGGATGGGTAACCTTTAAGCGCAACCCATCATCTGTTTCCGAAACATGTAAATTATCAACCTGTGATTATGAATATGAAACATCGTATTCTAATATTATCCCACAAGCGGATAAGGAAGACACAATTCCAATCAAAATCGCGTCTTATGATATTGAAGCATCATCTAGTCACGGAGATTTTCCCTTACCTAAAAAAACCTACAAAAAGTTTCTAGGGGAGATGATAGAGTTATGGAATAAGCACGAAACAGATAAGGTAATATTGGAATCATGGCTCACCGCATTTTCACATTCTAAGAGGCACCAATATGACATCAGTAAATTGTATCCCAAACCAAATCAAGCAGTAGCATCTACTGATATAAAATTAATATATGAAAAATTGTCGATGTTTACTATCGAACAGCAAGTATATCTAAGTAATTTTGACAACGAAAAGCAGTTTGAAACATTAAAACTACTTAGACAGTATAAAAAACTAACGATTATGCAGGTAATTACTTCCAAAGATATTGGACCAGTAGATAAGCAAACGATTGTGGATATTGCTCTTACTGGTGGTGATGGAAACATTAAAGGAAATCTTAAAAACAAGCGATTTGTGCCTTATTTAGAAGGCGACATGGTTACTTTTATTGGAACTACATTTATGAAAAGCACCGAACAAGAAAGTTATTTAAACCATATGATTGTATTAAATAGTTGCGATGATACACCCGAAGTTCCCAATAGGGAAATAGAAACATATGATACTGAAGCAGAGGTATTATTGGCATGGACCAAAGTAATTAATCGCGAAGATCCCGACATCATCATTGGATACAATATATTTGGTTTTGATTGGAAGTTTATGCTAGACAGAACAGATGAATTAGATATAAAGAGTGAATTTATTAAAATGTCTAGAAATAAATGCGTGGAAAAATATGTTAGTAAAGAACGCACCACTAAGTTAGTAACTGACTGTAATATTAAGATTTCCACTACTACTGTAGCAAGTGGAACATATGAAGACACATATCTTGATATACCCGGTCGTCTTCAAATAGACTTGCTAAACTATTTTAGAAAAGAAGTGCAGCTTCCATCTTACAAACTGGACTATGTTGCGTCGCATTTTATCAGCGACTACATTAGTGATTATACATATGTAAATGAAACTCAAACGCTAATCAAAAGTTCTAATTTAATGGGGTTAAAGAAAGGACATTTTGTATCATTTGAAATTATTGCTCATTCATCTGATATGTATAAAGACGGTCAGAAATTTAAAATTACCCAATTGGATCCTATCAAAAAGGAATTTACAATAGACCATAAACTGGAAATTGATAAAAAATCGAAAATCAAATGGTGTTTAAATAAAGACGACATCGACCATCATCAAATATTTGAATATACACATCAAGGTCCTGACAAACGGGCTATTATTGCAAAATATTGTTTTCAGGATTGTAACTTATGCCATACTTTAATGAAAAAATATGATATACTTACCGGTGTATCGGAACTGGCTTCAATCTGCAGTGTTCCGATGAGTTTCATTATAATGCGTGGACAAGGTATTAAACTACTTAGTTTTATAGCAAAGCAATGTCGGGAAATGAATACATTAATGCCGGCGGTGGAAAAAGACAATTCAAATGATGGATATGAAGGCGCAATTGTCTTAGATCCTAAAACCGGATTTTATCCCGATGATCCAGTCGCGTGTGTAGATTATAGTTCTCTATATCCCAGTTGTATGATAAGTGAAAACATATCACATGATAGCAAAGTATGGACCAAGGAATACAATTTAGATGGCTCATTTGCCTTAGATAAAAATGGTAGTCCAAAGGTATCTGGTCTAAGAGATGCAAGCGGACAATTTGTATATGACAACCTTCCTAATTATAATTATGTAGATGTTAAATATGATACATTTGCCTATAAACGTTCCAATCCTAATGCTGCGGCCAAAAAAATAAAAACGGGATTTAAAATATGTAGATACGCCCAATTTCCGGATGGTAGAAAAGCAATTATGCCGAGTGTGTTGTCTGAATTATTGGCTTCTAGAAAAGCAACTCGTAAGTTAGCAAAGCATAAAATAGTAACAACCGAACACGGTAAAGAGATTATGGGTCTTCTTACAAAAACAGATACTCATCACGAAGTATTATTGGAAAACAAAACGGTTGAAAAAGTAGAAAACAGCAAAGTAGTGAAGGTGGAAGACAGATTCGATGACTTCATGAAAAATGTATTGGATAAACGCCAACTTTCGAAGAAAATTGTTGCGAACTCGTTGTATGGTCAGTGTGGAGCAAAAACCAGCGCGTTTTATGAAAAAGATATTGCAGCGTCGACTACTGCAACTGGTCGTAAGTTGCTTATATATGGTAAAACCATTATTGAAAAGTGTTATACCGATCACATTGCCGATACACAACATGGAAAAGTAAAAGTAAATGCGGAATATGTATATGGTGATACGGATTCGATATTCTTTAAATTTAATCCCGAGACATTGGAAGGGGAACCTATACGAGGGCAAAAAGCATTAGAGATCACAATTGAATTAGCAATAGAAGCGGGTGAGTTAGCGACAAAGTATTTAAAGTTGCCACATGACTTGGAATATGAGAAAACATTTATGCCATTCCTTCTATTATCAAAGAAGCGATATGTTGGTATGTTATATGAGTTGGATCCACATAAATGCAAAAGAAAATCGATGGGGATTGTATTAAAACGCCGAGATAACGCACCAATTGTAAAGGATTGTTATGGTGGTATCATTGATATATTGATGAAGGAACAAGATGTGAATAAAGCGGTTGATTTCACAAAAAAGTTCTTATTGGATATGATTGATGAAAAGTTTTCATTGGATAAGCTTATTATTTCAAAGTCGTTGCGTCAATTCTATAAAAATCCCAATCAAATAGCTCATAAAGTATTGGCAGAAAGAATAGGGAAAAGAGAACCGGGTAATAAACCGGCAGTCGGTAGTCGTATTCCATTTGTTTACATACAAACAAAGGGAAAAGTAAAGTTACAAGGTGATCGTATTGAAGACCCGAATTATATAAAGAAAAATAAATTAAAACCCGACTTTTCGTTTTACATTACAAACCAAATACAAAAGCCGGTTATGCAAGTGTTTTGTCTTGTATTAGAGCAAATATCTGCATTTAAACCAGAACTGAAAGGATTTCAACGACAAATTAGAACCATTAAAAGAAAGCACAAAGATGAACCCGACAAAATAGTTCATTATGAAACAAAAGAAAGGGAGAAACACATAAATAAACTAGTATTTAAAACATCGGTCAATCAATGTTCTACCAATAAAAAAAAGCAAGCGATGAAGTCATTCTTTAGTAAATATTCGCAATAAACAATTAAATCGCACACAACAACAACCACAACTAAATTAAATAAAAATATAGGATGTATCTATATTTTTATTTTTCTTCTTTTATTTTTCTTCCATCTCTCATCTTAATTTACGACCGGTAATCTGTCTATTTAATAAATTCTTAGGATTTTTACATCGAGACATTTTATTTTTATAATATCTTCTCCATATATTTACAAATCTTTCAAGTCCACGGTGTTTTACAGCAAATTCTCTACTTTCATATTCATATGGTCGTTTAATTAATATATATATTAAAGAACTATCGATTTCAGATATTGGGTAAAAACTTTCGTAATCTTCCCATTCAGAAACATCTTCAAATATTTCATGAATCAAATACTTTGTTTCCAAATAATTAATCAACTTAATATTATTTTGTTCTTCACCCGTAACTCCATGGGTTGTTAAATCCCACTTACAACATAATGCTACTTTCGGGGTGGTATCATTATCAATCATTTGTTATCGTTGCAATCTAACTATATATACTATATATTAAGACACAATATTATTTTAATATCAATTTAATAACATTAACAATAACAATAACAATATAACAATATACCAACTACAAGCCGCTATCTCTATCATCACCATCACCATCGCCATCTCTATCATCACTATCATCACCATCACTGTCAGCAGTCATATCACCCCATGATGTTTGAGCGTTTATAGTATTGTTTATATGATTATTGTTTTGTAATGATACAGACTCCACTACAGCACGTATATTGTTGTCCCAATTAATACTACTTGAATTAGAGATATTACTACTCATCGCATTTGTGATTGCGTCTGTTATACTATTTATTACATCATTTACTTGATTTTCAGACATATCTCTCCCAAATAGTTGCGGAATAGAAAACGATATGTCGTATATAATTGCGTTTGGGGGAAATGTTTCCACCGTATTTCCACTATTATCGGTTACATCATTTGCATCATTTGCATCATTTGCATCATTTGCATCATTTGCATCATTTGCATCATTATTAATATTATATCTACATACAGGACATCTTGAATCTTGACGAAACCATCGTGTTAGAAAACTACCTTCAAAAACATGCCCACATCTATTTATTCTCAATATATTACTAGAAGAATCAAATGTCACCAACGAAATAGGACATATCGTTGTATCCGTCTCCAATAAATCTTCAAAATCCACTATACTAGTTTCCTGCATAATTTGATTACTGTCAGCCGGTATAGTAACATTTCCTTGATTTAAAGTAGTATTTATAAATTCCTGTAAACTCATTCGCCTTGTTGGCTGCACCAATGGTCGTCTATTAAACAACGAGTTTGTATGAGTTCTTCTTAGACGATTATTTGAAAACAAAGAAGGCATAGTCGTTCGGTTCACATTGGTCGACCTTTGATTTAAATCTCGGACACGTTGTCTTGTCGCTGGTGGCGTAGGGTATGTATCAATATTACTACTACCATCGCCACTACCAATCGGAGAAAAATTACGGTTGAGTCGCGCAGATGGCCTTGTATAATTACCTTGATTATTATAATATCTACTCAACGAATGGTTCGTTTCCACATATTCTTGAAGTCGTATCAATTCATGAACCGAATTATTTATATTTCCCATCATTCTACTTATAGATAAACTATAAGAATTCATAGAGTTTATTTGATTATTTATCAGCGATATTATATTTTGCACATTGTTTTCACTCATTAACACTTAATATAATATATAAAAAATATGTTTAAATGTAAATTTACATTATTAAATATTAATTAATGTCTTTGCAAATTGATTGTAATAATGACAAGTATAAAAATAAAGGTCTATCGGGATTGGCAAATTTAGGAAACACATGTTTTTTAAATTCCACTATCCAATGCCTTTCACACTGTTATGAACTTAATAACTTTTTAAATAAAGAAAATTATACTCAAAAACTAAATAAAATACCAGATAGTTTAATATTAATAGAATGGGACAAATTGCGGAAATTAATGTGGAGCGAAAATTGTGTTATCTCTCCCAACGGCTTCGTAAAAGCAGTTCAAAGAGTGGCTAGAATAAAAGATAAAGACATATTTACTGGTTTCGCACAAAATGATCTAACCGAGTTTCTTGGTTTTGTGATTGATTCATTTAACAATTCCGTTAAGCGGGAAGTAGCAATGAATATAACAGGGCATGCGGAAACAAATACAGATATTCTAGCCAAAAACTGTTTTGAAATGATGAAAAAAATGTATAGCAAAGAATACTCCGAATTTATTGATTTATTTTACGGGATTCATGTTTCACAAATAAAGTCGATTGAAAGTGATTATATTAATGTAATTCCCGAACCTTTTTTTAATATATCAATACCATTAACAAAAGAAAATAAACCGCATCATATCATGGATTGTTTTGATTTATATACTAAAACCGAAATTATGGAAAATGAAAATAGAATTTTCAATGATAAAACGCAGAAAAAGGAAAAGGCAGAAAAGTGTATTTGGTTTTGGAGCTTGCCTCATGTATTAGTGGTGACATTAAAACGATTTAATGTATCAACGACTTCGATACGAAAAAACCATGCGTTTGTTGATTTCGAGGACACGCTTGATTTAAGTAAATATGTAATTGGGTATAATAAGAAAAGTTATGTGTATGAGTTGTTTGGTATATGCAATCATACGGGTGGTGTTCACGGAGGGCATTATACATCTTATGTGAAAAATGCTAATAGCAATTGGTATCATTTTAATGACACAAATGTTTCTCGCGTTCCTGATTTTAATACAATGAAAACAAATCAAGCATATTGCTTTTTCTATCGTAAAAAAAAATGAAGTTAATTATATATATATGGATACAATAAGCATATCTCCTACAAAATCATTTTCTGGTTTATATGATGAAATTACAAAAAATGTAGGTGGAAATTTAACAAGTTCAGGAATACTTGTGTTTTTTGTGGTATTGATTATATTTTCTATCTTATTTAGTAATTTAGGTGGTGATTCAGGCTCAGACATGTCTTATTCGAACAGTAATGGCGGCACTAATATTTTGGAAGTCATATTATGGTCGGTCTTTATATTTTTGCTATTAGCAAATGGATTACAATATTTTTTCGGCATTGAAGCAAAAGCATCTGTTAAAAATATATTGTCAGACACGCCTGAAGTTGGTATTGAATTAAGTGATGAATCAAAATCATTATTAAAAAAAACACTACCTATGATTGACGAATCACCAACAGAAAAAAAAGAGGCACCACAAGAAAAAAAAGAAGTGTTTTACATTAAAGATAATGTGTATACTTATGATGAAGCAGAAGCGGTTTGCAACGCGCACGGTGCTGAATTAGCGAATTATAACCAATTGGAAAAAACATACAATGAAGGCGGGGAATGGTGTGGATATGGATGGTCCAAAGACCAAATGATTTTGTTTCCTACGCAAAAAGATACTTGGAATAAATTGCAAGATATTGAAGGACATGAAAATGATTGTGGGCGACCTGGTATAAATGGAGGGCATATTGACAATAAAAAAGCACGATTTGGTGCCAACTGCTATGGTGTCAAGCGTTCTCCAAATGCATTTGAATCTTCTTTTTTAGATGAAATGAAAAAAGGTAAATACCCTGTATCAAAACGAGATAAAGAATTTAGAGACAAAGTAAATAAATTTAAAGAAAAAATAAACAACAATGAAATTAACATGTATCCATTTAATAACCATAAATGGTCTCATTAATTAGAAAATAATATTTAATTTAATAAATATTATTTAATTTAATAAATATTATTTAATTTAATAAATAATATTTTATCACTACACTAAATTACTTTCTTTTTTTCATACTTTTCTTTTTTTTCATACTTTTCCTGCCTTTCTTTTTTTTCATACTTTTCTTTGCTTTCTTGCTTTTCTTATGTTTCATACTCTTTTTTGTTTTTTTGCTTTTCCTGCCTTTTCTTTTCTTGTGGTTTGAGCCGCCCAGCCCGGCGTTGTAGCCGTTTTGAAATATTAATCGTTCTGCGACGGCGATGAACTGTTCAGATGTCGTAAAATAGAAAAATGCACCAATTACACCAACAACCGCCAAACTCGTTAATAGTTGTGTAGTACTAGGCTCATCACCAGGATAACCACCCTGTTGATCCGGGCGCAGTTCCGGCGGGTTTAAGAAGTTATCCAACATTTCTTTATTAAATATCTTACTTTCTACTCCCAATTGTAATTTTTTTTTTCGGTGGCTATCATCTGTTCCTTGTCTTCGGGTGTTTTTGCGTCTGTATATACACGAAAAAAATTGTTACATTGTTCCTCGATTTCTTCTTTATTATTACTCAACTCGGTTTTACCTTTAGCAGTAAGCACTTGATAGATGGTTTCTTTTAACTTTTCCACCGCTTTTTTTTCCTTGGGGTCATTAATGACTTGGGTATCTGGTCGTAAGGACATTATAATATAATATAATATAATATAATACTTTCATTAAATATCTATCTTCTTTTCTTATTACTTTTCCTTTTTTTCATACTTTTCTTTTTTTTCATACTTTTCCTGCCTTTCTTTTTTTTCATACTTTTCTTTGCTTTCTTGCTTTTCCTGCCTTTCTTATGTTTCATACTCTTTTTTGTTTTTTTGCTTTTCCTGCCTTTTCTTTTCTTGTGTTTTGAGCCGCCTAGCAATGCATTTGCAGCTGCAAAACCAGCCAATCCTAATGCACCGGGTGTCAACTTTACCACCCCAACTACTAATACAAACAATCCTGCAGCAATAGTTAATATATTATCACGTGTGGTTAAATCGCCATTCGGGGTGTAACGAGGCCCGTCGATGGATGAAGGTCTCCCGCCTTCTAAACCCCTACCCGATGGAATATTTTTTTCATTAAAAGATTTGTTTTTTTTCAATGAATTTTTGATCATTTCTTTGAACTCGTTTTCAAAAAGACTGTTTGTAAGATCAGGTCCAACTAATAATTCTATTTTGTCACCTATCATCTTTTCTCTTCCAGGAGGTTCTAGGTTATTATAGTTTTCTACCAAACTTTTATATTCTTGTGAAACTTGTTTTATGTTTTTCCGAAACTCGTCTTTACCCTTTTCGGTTAGATATTCAATGAATAATTCCACCGTTTTTTTTACCTTGGGGTCAATGTCTGGGGTATCTGGTGCTAAGGACATTATAATATAATATAATATAATATAATATTTTCATTAAATATCTATCTTCTTTTTTTCTTGCTTTTCTTGATTTTTCCGATACCCTCTTTTCTTTTCTTACTTTTATTACGCGGGCTATTTGTTTTTGTTTTTATTTTAATGATTTTTTCCACATTTTTTCTTGTTTTTTTATCAGCCGGTAATCTTAATAACGAATTTTCCAATAAAGTATTAAATTTTTCTTGTTCTATTAAGTTATCTTTTTCTAAATTATCCAATACTTCAATTCTAGGTTGCGCCGCATACTGTTTATTACAGTTTCCATACAAAATCAACGGAACACTTAAATGTTTTAATTTCATACCAATTTCATTACTAAGATTAGATGTCGCAAATATATTTATACCTGGTTTCATGGTTTCTTTATCTTGATAAATGTAATTCATTATATATATAATATGAATATTATTAAGCAATAATATAACTAACATATATTACATATATTATTATCAAAATCAATCATTATACGAACGCTTGATATCACTTACATATTTATGTTCCCTTTTTGATTTAATAAATTTGATGATTTGTTTTACCTGGTCTTCATTTTGTATACATTCATTTAAACATTCTTCCAAAAAACGAAAGGTTAATGGTGATGTTTGTTTGCATTGTTGGAATTTCAACTTACCATCCGATATTTCAATTACCGCATTTTCTAAATTATTTTCTTCGGCATAGCTAAATATTCGCGTGCTAAAATGGCTGCGTTTGTTTCTTAAGTCTTTTATGGTCTCTGATGCTTTTTTAATTTGATTGTCAATAGTGACCCAATTTTTTATATCTTCTTCAAAGTTCATTTAAATATATTAATTAGTATTATTTAATATATTTATTTTAATCTTATTTCTTTTATTTCTTTTCCTTCTTTCCATTCTTTTCCTTCTTTCCATTCTTTTCAAGATTCATTAAACTCCCCGTTAATATCAATGGAGCCAATGCTTCATTTAAAAAGGCAAACATACCTCCCCGTTGCACATTACGCTTATGATGCTTTTTTGTTTTTTTGTGATGTTTCATCGACTTGCCTTTTCCCTTGCGATGATGTTTCATCGACTTGCCTTTTCCCTTGCGGTGATGTTTCATCGACTTGCCTTTGTGATGTCGTTTCATGGTTTTTGATCTCATAGTTTTTGCCATATTATATAATAGCACTACATAAAATTTTTCTTTTTAATGAAAGATAAAAAATTAATTTTATTACGCAGTAAAATAACAAATATGCCTAAAATTAACAAAAAACTTATTAATACAAATATAATTGATATGTAGATATATGGATATATTTCCTTTAAAATTAATTCAATCAAAGGTTTTGTTATATTTTTTATCTCATCCTTAACATCTTCTCTCCCCAAAACCTCCAAGCATTCTTGGATTATTCGTTCCTTGACATCCATTTATATTTTTTACGAATATAAATATTTTACATGAATATCGTATTAAAGTTAAAATAATTATAATTAATTAAATTAATGGAGTATTTAATCGATATCAATAATACCGACGAAGATTATATGTCTAATTTAAAATTACACTCCCCGATGCCTATTCAGGGTGGGTCTTATTTAGCAAAACTAACATTAAACAACAATCCAATTTTGTTTCAAATGCCAAGATGTTCTACAAAAAAAGGAATTGTTAGTAGTGGAAAGCGATTTTACTGTGATCTATTATTTAAATACGACGATACTAATGTAATTGACATCATCGAAACAATGGAAAATATTATCCGCGATAAAGTGTTTGAAAAAAGCGAATTATGGTTTCAAGATCCCCCAACACTTGAAGACATCGAGTATAACTGGAATGAAAGTGTAAAACAAACCAAGCAAAACTTTTATTTAAGAACATATGTTGGCAACTCTAAAAATGTAAAATCAACAATTAGTGTTTATAATAGTAATCAACAGCAAATTAGCATGGAAGATATTACTCCCTCTTCTAATATTATTACGATCGTAGAAGTGACCGGACTTAAATTTTCCAGCAGTAGTTTTCACATTAATTATTGTTTAAGACAGGTTATGGTTTTAGAAGAAGCACCTATTTTTAATAAATGTTTAATAAGTGTATCACAATCAAAACAATTACCACCCAAGCAAACAATCAACCATAACAGTATTATCAAAGAAAATAGTGAAGAACATTTAGAAAAAAACAATATTGAACCCCTTGAAAAACAAGATATTCAATCACCATTTAAAAACACATATGATGAAATGGGAGAGAAAACAGAAGATACAACAGAAGATACAACAGAAGATACAACAGAAGATACAACAGAAGATACAACAGAAGATACAACAGAAGATACAATGGATGATTTAGAGATATTAGGTAATCATCACACAAATTTAATGGACGACACACTCGATTCATCCTTTGATTTAAACAAAGACAGTAATGAAACTTCCACAGAAAATACTATAAATTTAGAAAATACAGAAGTAAATGATGACACAAATGATGTAGAAGATGAAAATGTAAATTATTTACATACAGGTTCACGCGAAGGACATACACAACAGACAACACAACAGACAACACAACAGACAACACAACAGACAACACAACAGACAACACCACCCCAACAACAAATAGATTCACAAGAAATATCAAAACATATTAATACATTAATTAATAAAGAACCCGATACTTTAGAAATAAAAGAAGTAGATATCGGGATGCCGGAAGAAGAAGACGCTGTTTTATTGAAAAAACCAGATACAGTATATTTAGATATTTACAATAAAGCGGTGGAAAAAGCAAAAGAAGCCAGGTTAAAAGCCATACAAGCATATTTAGAATTAAAGGAAATAAAAAATAAATATATGATTGAGGAAATAAATGACGATGAAGATGAGAATTTTCCAAATTTCGATTTTTAAATTTAACTTTAAATTTAATTTTTATTTAGCAAACAAATAACAATTAAATAAACCACATTTGTAAAAAAATTTTATGTTTTGATTTTATATAAATGGCTTTTTTAAAAGATATGAAAGCAATGTTTAAATCAAAGAACGGTGGAAATATTTTAGTTGTTTTAGCAATTGTAGCAGTTGTATATGTTGTAATGGACTATGAGCGTATTAAATCTAGTTTAGGCTTGGACTCGATGGATAACATGAAGGATAATAAGGAAGAAACGAAGATGGCTTCTTCTAACTATCAACCATCGGTTGCCGATCAACACACCGAAGCAAATGTCAATGGATTAAACACCGATATGCAAAACATGCCCCCTAGTTGCGCTTCCAAACAAATCAGTGACCCCAAAGACCTTCTACCCGCTGATAGTAACAGTGAATTCTCAAAGATGAATCCATCTGGTTCGGGTGATTTAATGAATGTCAACTTGTTGCGCGCCGGTCATCACATCGGCATCAACACCGTTGGAACCAGTTTAAGAAATGCTAACTTACAAGTTCGCAGTGAACCCCCTAATCCTCAACTTAATACTGGACCATGGAACACCAGCACCATTACCGCTGACAGTTACCGCCGTCCTTTGGAAATTGGTAGCCGTTCTTAAATAATAAATATTCATGTAATAAATATTCATGTAATAATATAATTATATAACTACAATTATATTATAAAACCTAACCTAACATAAGTTAACCATTTCTTATATTTTCTATACTTATTTAATTTGAAATTCTTATTTTAGTCATTATATATAAGTATGAATATAGGTATTTTTGGCATCATTGTTATTATTTTTGTAGTGATTATAATACTTAAAATATATCATGAGTCTGATATGTTTCAATTAAAGTGTATTGTATCAGATGTAGATGGCAACAAGTATTGCGTAAGAGAACGAGACAAATTAGAATTAGTTGCAGATCTTTTGGCAAAAGTAACAAATAATATGAAAGCGTTGGTTTTACATATGAAAAAAACATATCCAGACCGAGAAAACGTTCAACGATTACATAAAAATTTCAACCCTAAAAAAATATATGAAACACTGCCAACTAGTTCGTATACAGCTTATTCTGAAAATAAGGGAGAGAAGCTAGCATTCTGTACCACCACTACCAAGCATGGCAACCAATTAATAGATGAAAATACATTGACCTTTGTAGCGATACATGAGTTATCTCATTTAGCAACAAAAACAGTTGGACACACAGACGAATTCTGGAGCAACTTTAAATTTCTATTAAAAGAAGCAAAAAAAGAAGGGATTTATCACCCAGTTGATTATAAAAAAAATCCCCAACCGTATTGTGGTATGAGTATTAGCGACAACCCTTACTTTGATTTATAACGCGCCATATGTTTTTATAAAATCAATCCTCCGTAATAAATCATAATTATACCCCGATTTTTCATATTCTTTATTTCTATAAACATCAATATTATATTGTAAATCTTTATGTTTAGAACACAAAATATTTCCGCTATGTAATTTAGTAAATTTGCTTGATAAGTCCGGAAAAAAACAATCACAGTCAGCTTCTAATACAATACTAGTTATATACACATCTTTAATTAAATTGTTAGTTAAAAACCAACTATATATTTGTTCTCCACCAATCACCCACACATCATCATACTGGCTTTTTCTTGATATAATATCATGACAAGCATTACCAATATCATTATATAAAAAACAATTTTTTCGTGCATGTTTATCAAATAACGGTCTAGACGATATAACATAATTATCTCTTTTAGGAAGACCATCTTTTCTATTTAAACTTTCAAATGTTTTTCTACCCATTATAACTGCGTTGTTTCCACTTCCAATCGTTTTATTTTTAAAAAACTGCATGTCTTCCTTTAACGCCCAAGGAATAACACCATTTTTTCCAATACCCCTATTTCTACACATTGCAACAATTATATTCATTTTATATACATAAATATAATCAAATATATTTATATACATGTCAAATATATATAAATTTCATCACATAAATGGTAGTGATATTAAAAAAACATATACATTTAACGACACGCCAAGTTCAAAATCATCCACACAAACACCACTTATATATGAAGACGACATGATAATAAACATAAAACACAAATTAGCTAGTTTATTTGATAATCAGTCTCACGGCGAAGTTTATTTATTTTGTAAATCAAAACAAATATTAAATCAAACCGTATACTATTCTATTCTTACACAAAATGATAATTTTAAGTTATCGAATCCAATTTTTGAAAGATTTGTATCAAATATAGCAACAAATACAACCAAACATGATTTTTTAAAAAAGCCGAATAACATTTCAACAAAACAACTTAATAATTTTTACAAAAATAGCACATTATGGAACGATACGGAAAAAAGCATAATAAAACCGATTGGTATATCCGCTTTTTATAAGCGACGATACATATTTAACCATAACCCGTATTTTTTAAAACAAGTAGATGAAAATATTGGAGATGATATGAAGCGGTATGTAAGCACGGAAAACAAACAATTGTTATTTAAATACCAGCCTGAAAATAATGATATTTATTTTTGCTTTGCAGATGAATTGCTTGAATTTTTTAAAACACAGTCATTTGACATACCAGAAAAATACATATTAGAATTATACTTCCCAACCATTGTATCGCAAAACATAAATTCATTAAGCGACATTCGTTCCAACAAAACACAACTTAAATCCAACTCTGAAAAGGAATATAAAAAAATATTCCACGATTACAACAAAAACATTGATTTGTTACATACCTATTCAATGGAAAATATTGAAAAATTACAATACAAAATAAACTATATTTATTTTACAATTCAACCCAGCGAATCCCTTAAATTGCCTCTGGATATAATGTTTAAGCAAATAAATTCGACCAACATTGTACCATTAATAAAATTTAACCCAGGTAAAAATCTAGAAAGTATATATCGTTTATATACAGATGACTATATTTCAGATAGGGGCATGAAAATACCTACATTATATGTTAACAATAAAGAAAGTTCTAGAAAAATTAAAAACATATCGGAAAACATATTATATAATAACCGTATTGGATTTTTTTTAGATTTAACAAAAGATTCCGAAGTTGACATCAACGAAGAAATTTATTGTATTATATTAGAAAATGGAGATATTCAAATAAAACTTGAACCAAAAACAAAATATAACATTACAACCATCGAATCTATTTTATTTCCAATCATACAAAAATACATAATAGATATTGTAAATTTATTTATTCATAAAAAAAACATGTATTATTTAAAAACATTAACAAGTGGTAATATCGAATTAAACAAGTTTAATATTTCATTTTATACAGATGATGTTCGTGAATTATCTTTTAAAAATTTAAAATGCAGTTCTTCTATATTTTCTGTTATAAATAAAGATAAAAAGGACAATAAATACGATTTAAAATACAAACGCGTTTCATTTTATCAACAAATGACCGATATACAATCGTTTATTAATTTGAAATTTGAAGAAGGCATACCGACATCTGAAATTATTCAACTTGTTACAACTAATTTTAATTTATCGCAAGAAAATGCCGAAGAAATAATTAAAGAATTCATAAAGGAAGCTAGATTACAACAAGACGCATTTGAAAATAAAAAAATAAAAATAGAAAATAACCCTGGCTTCGATATTTCAATTGAAACCAAGAATACTGATTACATTAACGTCGATATAAAACGATTATTTACGGTTAAACATATTAATGATTTTACTTACATTTCAAATGACATTATAAAAAAATACATTAATGCTCTTATTAATATCAATAATCTAGACGCTCCTATTGAAGAGTGTGTTAAAATCGGCGAGCAAAAAGATATAGAAGAAAATATAACAGAACAAATCCAACTACAGACAGAACAAGATATTATTGATACTAGATTAATGGGTGATGATAGTGATGATGAAGACGAGGATGTCAGTGATCTGGTGACTGGATTTTTTGGTAATGAAGACGATGTAAGTAATGGTGAAGAATCAACTGACAAAGGCGATAAAAAACATGAAGACACTAATTCAGATATATATATGAACGACCTTCCAGATTCTTTATCTGGTTCTTTATCCGATTCTTTATCCGGTGGCGCGGGTAATCCTAATATAGATTTAACATCTATTTCGCTGCAAGGAAAAAATAACTGGTTTACCAACCGTTTAAAAACAAGAGATAAAGATGTATTTGTATTATCACGAGAAGAATTAAAAAATAAAAATTATTTAAGTTATTCTAGAAGTTGCCCTTGGCAGCATAAAAGACAACCAATCATTGTAAATGATGATGAATTAAAAAAAATCGAAAAAGCAGATGAAAAATCCAATTCAAAATCATACGATGGAGTTGTTAAATACAGAGGATACAATTACATATGCCCTAGGTATTGGTGTTTTAAAGACGATAATAATGAATCTAGAAGTATTTCATTTCAACAAATAAATGACGGCGAATGCGGTGGATGGGATGCCGTTAACCCTAAAAACGCAAAAAAACTTCAAAAAGGTAAAAGAATTGTAGAATTAACGGATGAAAAACTACATAATAGTAGTAAGTCGGATAATCCATTAATATATAAACCTTTTTTTCCAGTAGTGCAAAATCCGGATAAACATCCAAAAAATCTATGTGCTCCCTGTTGTTTTAAGGAGCCTATAGAATATGAAGGATTCCCAGAAGATTCAAAAGAAACAAGAGACAAAAGAAAAAGCGATCAAGGTAAATTTTTTAAACATTTATATGAACCTGGTAAAAAAATGGGAGAGATAACAATAGACGATTCCGTGAAAGATGATGAAGACGTCCAGAAATTTGCCAAAAAATGGCAAGGAGTAGGTCCATCTTTTACAGTTACAAAAAAAGATGAAAACATTGTTATTACTGATATAAAAGAAAACGGATCTAAAAAATTAGAAAAAATCGATATGATACCTAGCTACAAAAGAAAAAAAAATGCAGAAGTTGATAGAAAAGACGTGGATGATATCTTGTTTAAAAAAGCAACAAATGAACGATATAAAAAATGTATGGGACAACACCCATCAGACGATACTGATCTTCGTAAACAAGATGATACAGAACCGGAACCACAAACTAAAACGGACACAGACAAAAAATCTGGAAAAAAGCCAACCAAAAAAGCAAAAACGATTTTATTGAAATCATTAAAATTTCCGTTGGATCCAGACGAGTTTGGATATATTAAACCATCTCTTAAAAATTTTATACAATACAATACGGAAACGTTGTGCTATAATAATCCTCCGCGTGATTCAACTTTGAAACCGGGTGCTTCATGTTTACTGAGGTTAGGCATAAAAAGAAACAATAATCAATCCTTTTTAGAAAATATTGCACGAATAGTGGGGAAAAAACTATCCACGTTAAAAAATATGCTATTAGACAAAATTTCTGTTTCTAAATTTGTATTAGCGTTTAAAGGCGAATTAATAAATATATTTTACGACGGTTCAAAAAAGGTCAGCAAAAAAAAGGAAAACAACCTTCTCGAAACACTGAAAAAAGATACACATCATGATATTGTTAATGATTTTATGACTATAGAAGAATTAAAAAATAAACTTGTAAATTCGTATTTTAATTTTGTGGATTATATTAAAGATGATAATATTATTATAGATTATACTTATTTATGGGATTTTATATGTAAACCTGATGCGGATAATGAAGCAGGTGTATTATTTGAAACAGGAATAAATTTGGTGATTTTCAATTCACCACAAAATGATATTACAGATAAAATAGAAATCATATGTCCCAAACATACATTTTCAGATGAGATTTTTTCAGAATTTAAACCAACTATAATGTTATATAAAGAAGGTATGTTTTTTGAACCTATTGTTTTATATGATAGCAAGAAAAACGCAACACAAACAACACAAACAACACAAACAATACAAATATTATTTGATTATACTGATTTAATGAAAGACACTATGATAAATACTATATTTTCCGATATAAAAAACAAAATTGTCGAAGGATGCTCTTTAAAACCAAGCATACCTACCAAATATGATTTTAATAAAAACATATCTGCAAAACAATTAATTGAAAAAATTGCTAACATTAGAGATGCAGTAGTAATAAATCAAGTGGTCCATTATAACTTTACCACTATTGCAATTATTGTAAAAATAAAAAATAAGAATGTATATATTCCATGCCATCCATCACCCATTATCATTGATTTAAATCATAAACCGGTTGACTCTAAAGATATTTTATTTAATGCTTATGATACATTTCAGTTATTAATAGATATAGCGAAAAATTACGACATTCCATGTCATCCATTAAAAATATTAGTTTCCGATCAAATAAATGTGTCAGGGTTTATAACAGAAACAAATCAAGTTGTTCCAACCAGTCAATATGAATACGATCAGCAGATATTTACAATGAAAACCAGGTCGGGTTCATTCATTTCAGATAAAAAAAGTGTAATAAACATAACTGAAAATAGCGAATATTTTTCAGATAAAGACATATTAAAAGCATCAATAGAAGATATAGAACGCGTTACCAAGGTTCGTAATTTTTTGTTAGAAAAAAACTTTTATATGTGCTTTCGTAACATGTTGAAAAAAACTATTAATAGTGAAAAAAATGGAGCCCATAGACAAGATATTATTGATATATTAGATTCCCAAAAGGAAAAAACATCCGATACATTAAAACAATATAAAACTAAGTTTAATAAAATAAAAAAGACAATTGAAAAGTTGAACGATAAAACAATTAAATATGTTATTTATCAAAATGTAATTTTAAACAAACTATATGAACAAATTAGAAACGGGGAGACAATTTGTTTTAACAACATAAACGACGGTTTAATTAATTTACCAAGTAAAAATCTAATAGATGGATCGGACAATAAAGAAAAGTACATTATCAAAATAGTAGATGAATTAATACGATTTCCCAGATTAAAAAACTATATTTTATATAATAAATCTGTCACTAGTATAGATGTTATCAAGTATTCAATTAATAAAAATGAAATAATAATACTAGAAGAAGAACTAGAAGATTATTTAACTGATGTTGTATTAAAAATTGCAAATCCATATGTTAATACAAACCAAGTTGGATTTACAAAACCTGTAAAAACAAAGAAATACACCCATAAGTTTAAATTAGATTACAAAACGGAACATGATGATGAAAAAGCGGGTGAAAAAGCGGGTGAAAAAGCGGGTGAAAAAGCGGGTGAAAAAGCGGGTGAAAAAGCGGGTGAAAAAGCGGGTGAAAAAGCGGGTGAAAAAGCGGATGAAAAAGCGGGTGAAAAAGCGGATGAAGATGATATAATAGATAAACTAAACATAGAGAGATATGTTTCCGGAAGTGAAGTGGGCGAACCTCCTATGACATGTGGGTTTAGTAAATCATCTAATAAAAATACAATTAAAAAGTTGTTTAACAACTATGACATAAATAAATCACTTGTTTTTCATAAAATGTCAGCACCGACAAGGGCGGATAAAATAAAAATAAATTGTACTTGGAATATATTTAAAGAAATATTTTATGATTATAAACAGCGTGAAATATCCAAACAAGACATATGTTATACGTTGTTGCATATTTTAATAACATTAAACAACGAGAATGTAATTGTTACAAAACCAGGCGAAATAAAAGAAATCACCAACTATTTTAATATATTAAAATTAACCCATCGCAACAATGGTATTGTATGGGATATAGATCAAGATGAAGAAAAACAGTGGAAACATTTATTTAATATAATGTTATTGCCGTCTTTTTACTTGACAGAATTTGAATTTTATTTATTATGCGACTATTTTAAAATACCATGTATTATACACGGAACTGTTGATAATACTAAAACCGCCTATGCAATTTCTAAAATCCAACATTATGACCCACTATATACTACATTTAATACATCTAGTATAGGAAATAACCCAGATAAACCTAGTAAAAATAATTTATATACAAATAAAAATAATAGCGATATATGTTACATTATTGGATTTAAACAATTTTTATTAAGTGATTACTATGATAAATATGGAAATAGAAATAATATGGGAATAAATAAATATTATAGAAAAGATTTTGATATTCCATTTGATGTCGGGTTACTAAAATCAACCAGTGGTTCATATCAAATAAAACTATCATCCGAACCAGTAAAAAAAATACTTAAACATTCGGTCTCACCAAACGCGACGCAGTATATTGATTTGATATTTAAAGAAAAAATCAACGATTATACTGTATATGAATCATTTGAAAATGAATTTGAGAAATTTAAAGAAGATAAAAAAGACAAAGGTAAGAAAAATCCTAAAATTAAAATTAAAAAATAGATAAGGCAATAAATAAGATAACATATATATGATATTTTATTTATCGATTAAACATTCGCATGTTAAATGAGTTTGTCGTATTACTATTATTTCGATTTGCATGGCGGGGAGTTCTATCTAAAGTGAAACTGGGAGAGAAAGGGTCTACAGTTTGTCGTCTATTTAAATTTAAATTAAATAAACTCCCACTACGATGATTTCCAACAATGGCACGGTCATCTCTTGTAGTCCTTATAACTGGCGGAGGCTGTGCTACTGTATTGGTATTGTGTTGGGTAGAATGTTCTATTTGTTCGTTTGGATTTAATGATACTATATTGGTTTCAGCGATGGAAGGTAATGTAATTGGCGGCGGTGGAGGTTGCCGCAAATTTAAATTAATTCTAGATGTAATTCCATTTAACACCGACGTTCGTCGACTAATTCTATAATCGGGTTGTTCGCCTAAACTACTATTTAACAATCTAATAGGAAATGGGCGATGTCTATAAGTTTGTATATCATCATTTTCATCAAAATAATTTTTCAATCCTCGCCTCGCCAGATTTTTACACCTTTTTTTCTTTAAAGGATGGCAGCTATATTCTCCATATAAATAATTTTTTAAAAAAGGAGACAACTTTCTAACAATTCGCCGTTTTTCTACAAACGTCATTGGTGTATCAATTGTAATGTAATCTATATATTCTCTATATTCGTGTGTCATATTAATGATATTTTCAAATTTTTCAAAGGTCGAGCCATTTTTCATAAAGTCATCAATTGCTACCTCTTTTAATAAGGTATAATTGTTATATGAAAAGGTGGTAATATTAAAATCTGCTTCAAAAAAAAGCGTAATCCATTTAGGTATTTGGTAATGGCTACACAAAATACTTTGATATATATTGTGCAAATTCAAATCCGTAAATTCTATATTTGTATATGGGTTTTTCATTTTAATTGGACAACAAAACATGTTATCGCATTTAAGTAAACAACTCTCCCACATATTTATGATGTCGCTTAATCTAAAATAATATATGGTGTTGTTTGAAAACAATTCCATTTTTTGATGTGGTTTAATCATATCTAGCGAATTAAAATACAAATCATATTCGACACTTTTCTTTGCTTTTTTTATTTTGCATAAATATATAAATCTACGTAGGGCATCCTTGGTTTGTTTTGCTTTCGTGTATTTTCTTAATAATTCTTCTTCTCCTTCAATTGGATTACCACATAATGTAGCATAAGTGTAAAAAAACATTAAATCACTTTTCAAGAAATTTAAAAAACAAGATATATGAGGTTCTTTGCCTTCTTTATTATAGACCCTTTTTAAATAATAAATTATACTATTTGCCATTTTCTTTAATACATAATGGTAATATAAAAATATTGTAGATATAATGAAAACGCTAACTAAATAAAAAATATAATTGTTATTATGTTATTATATTTTTTTATTTTATTTTACTGTTATTTGTTTAATTTGCAGTGTAGCCTTATTTAACTACTTTATACCTTATTTTATTTATATGTCTAAATCATAATCATCATCTAATTGTCCTGTATTACTTTCATTTAAGTTTACAGTTGTATTGGCGATTGATATGTTATTAACACTACATTCACCGCTTTCATCTTCATCCAATATATCTTCCACCGATGACTTCTTTTTATATTCAACCGACGATTGAATAGCGCTCAATTTCTGTGTATTTAATAATACTTGAAAACTACCTGTTCCAAAATATCCAAATTGACCACACATTATATTAGATGATACTCCTGTCATTAAATCTAATTCAGCATGTCTAGCCGCCTTTAAGAACATTTCGGGGGTTTCTTCAAACGATGCTTTTGCGATTGGACCAATATCATCATTATTAATGCCATGTCTAAATATACTTATCAACTTTTTAGAACAAGTCATTCTATCCGCTAACATAGACGTATGATGGTAGTTTATATATGTGCCATCAATCGCCTCCAGCAATTCATTGTAAATAGATTGTCTAGCTGCTTCAATTCCGAGCGTTTTATACACTTCTTGAATATCATTACTTGTAGTATTATTGACATCAACCTCATCTTGTGCCAATATATCAATTAAGTTAGTGCCAACTGTATCCAATACCCAAATATCTTTTGGAACATAGTTTCCACTTTCCTTTGTCATGTAGTTAACCACTTTTCTCAATATGATTTTTGGGATGTTTTTAACACCTCTCAAAATAATATTATCCAATAATTGATTTTGCACGTTTTTCAACTTAAATATTTCATCCGTTTGATCTAAATTACTGTGTTTGTATTGAGTGTTTGATGTTATGCGAATTCTAAATATCAAGTTTTCATCATTGAAATCGTTGTATATACATTGTATTTCATCTTTCATTGCATTTTTAATGGCAAAATCAACATCATCCATAGTAATGTTTTTATCCAACATTTGCTCTCTTGACATTTCAAATCGAATAATCCATTTTGAAAATTCACTACTCGTGCTAATATCGCCTTCTTCTGCTCCTAATTGACACATCATTGATTCGTATGCTAAGAATCGGTTAACAACCTCTTTATCACTATCAATTAACGTGTCATCCTTTTTAGGATCAAAACATATCATAACTGTGTCAACTATATCACGCAAATTAGTATATTCCATTTTGTATTTCAACTCTTGTGCTTTTTCAATGTTTTCTTTGTCTTGATCTTTTAACATAATAGTAACAGAAGGGTTTTTGGGATTTTCAGACAACGACAATATTTCTTCGATTCTAGGCAAACCACGAGTGACATTTGACTTACTGGCTACCCCTGCAAAGTGGAAAGTATTCAGCGTCATCTGTGTAGTTGGTTCACCTATACTCTGTGCTGCTATCATGCCACACATTTCTCCTGGATGGGCGATGGCTTTTTTATAGTTGTAAATCAATAATTCAATATAAATATCTAACGCCTTTCTAGTGAAACGGTGCATGATTAATAATTTCTTTGGAGACAAATTGTAATACCAAGCAATTTTAAACAACTGAGATGGCTTTGTTAATTCATTATGTTCCAACTTTTTATATGCTTCATCGATTATAGTATATGTTTCCATTGGTGTAATGTCTACCATATTATTTTTTAATGACAATTGCTCGATCACATTATTTAACAATCTGGTAAAATGTACTGGAATATGGACCGTTGCATTTCCTTCATAATTAAATACATGTTTAATCAAATCATCTCTAACATCTACCATCGTATCAATCATTTCCTTTGTTTTATTACTTAACTTCACCTTTTCTTTCTTCATTTTGTTAATCGCTGATTTGGTAAACACCGATAATATATCGTCATCTTTGATATTTTTAGGAATTTGATAATGCATGTAAATATCTTCCAGCGTCATCTTGGCCAATGGCAACGATTGATTTTCAACATTCATCGGTGAAATATTATCATCGCCATATGAAAATTGTATAATCTTATTTTTATTATTTCTGATCGTCATATCGTATGTTAATTTTAAATCTTCCAATCCTTTAATCAATCGTCGCTGAATGTATCCAGTTTGCGATGTTTTAACGGCTGTATCAATTAAGCCGACGCGTCCGCCCATAGCATGAAAATACAACTCTTCCGGTGTAAGCCCTTGTATAAATGAACTTTCCACAAATCCTCTGGCTTCCGGCGAGTCATCATATTTCTTGAAATGCGGCAAAGTCCTATCTTCATATCCATATGGAATACGCTTACCATCCACATTTTGCTGACCCAAACAAGAGACCATCTGCAAAATATTGATATTGGAACCTTTACTACCTGCATTTACCATAATAAGGAACCTATTGTCTTTTGATAAACTTTTTCGACCAATCTTACCGGCTTCTTCTTGTGCGTTATTTAATATTGAATTAACCTTTGTTTCAAACTCGATGGAATTTGATTTACCGGTGTTGTTTTCAAATACAGATAATCGTAGTTGGTCAATCAAATTATAAACTTCCTTTTTCTTAGAAGACATCACGGTTGTGATTTTTTTATTTGTCTCGCCATCAGCGATTAAATCACTTACACCTACACTGTAAGAACTGGTTTTCATATAGTCATTTACAAGAAATTGAATGCGATCTATGAAATCAGAAGAGCTAATATGTGAAAAGTCATTAAATATACTTTGAATCAACCCTTTTGAACCACCACCCAAAGCACCCTTATCCAATTGTCCTCGCAAATATTTCCCGTTCACAATTTCCACTATATTGTTTGTGGTTCTTCTATCTTCATCTGAATCAAATTGTGAATTGGGAAATTTAACAGACATCGGAGGCATAATGTCAGAGAGCAACTCAAAATTAGTTGTTTTTTTATTAGGATCTCTAAACAACTCAATATTAGGCTTATTATTAGACATCATTAAGTTCATTGCTTCGCGCGATGAAAACTGGATATCTTGTCGTGTAAAACGATAACAACCCAATAAAGAATCCTGAAATATTCCAATAATAGATGCGTTGTTTGCTGGACTAATGATTTGGTGAGGAATAGCCGCCAAATGAAGCAACTCCGCTTGACTTTGTTCATCTTGTGGCATATGCAAATTCATTTCATCACCATCAAAGTCGGCGTTATACGGCTTAGTGTCTGCTACATTCATTCTAAATGTATTACCTTCTTTCATTATTTTAGCAATATGACACATCATAGACATTCTGTGTAGTGTCGGCTGTCTATTAAATAACACAGGATCACCATTTAACATATGTCTATGGACTACATCACCGTATTCTAGCTTCACAGAATTACGATCAACATATCGCAACGAGATACTTTCGCCATTCTCACGCTGTAATATATTTGCTCCTGGATATTTATCGGGTCCATTCAACATCATCTTTGTAAGGAAGTTAATATTGCGCTTATTTACCTTTGCTGGAAATGTAATGTTTTTCGCAATTTTAATAGGAACGCCTAATTCTCGGATACTTAACTGAGGATCCGGTCCAATAACCGAACGGGCGCTATAATCAACCCGCTTTCCCATTAAATTACCTCTTACACGACCTTGTTTTCCAATAAGACGTTCTTTAATCGACTTTAATGCCCGCCCAGAACGCTGTGCAACCGGTGCTGCACCTGGTATTCTGTTGTCTACCATAGTTGCAACATAATATTGTAATACGGTGGTCCAATTTTCCAATTGCTTTGCTGGTGCGTTGGATTTTAGTTTATCCTTTAAGGTATTGTTGATTTTAATTATAAGAACGATGATGTGTGATATATCATCTTCACTTCTTTGTTGTGCGTCGTGTTTTACAGAAGGTCGCACCGCTGGAGGAGGCACCGCCAACACTTGACACACAAACCATTCTGGTCTAGACCATACAGGACTAAATCCCATAAAATGGATGTCTTCATCCGTAAATCGTCTAAACATTTTAATCACCATTTCCGGAGTTATACGAACAGTCGGTTTTTCTTTTAAATCTTGACCGTTTTCATCCGTAACTCCTTCCACCGTAGGCCATTCAGCATAGATAGTTGCTAAATCTTGTTTATATATTTTTCGTGGTTGTAAGGCACCACAACCTCCATGTATATCTTCACCACATCGCGTGACCTTACTTGCAATTGAAAATACATAGTCCCATCGGTCTTTGGTACTCATTTTTAAAATGTGTTTGTGTTTTTCTTTATTTATTTGTAATTTACTACATTTAAAACATACACAGCGCAATATTTTTTTTACCATTTCAAGATATTGTATATAGAATACAGGACGAGCCAATTCAATATGACCAAAATAACCGGGAGTCTGCATGTAATTTAATCCATCGGTTGGACATAATAGTCCAGGGTCTAACACACCCATTCGCGGATCAAATAAACCACCGATACAAGGCTTGTTGTTTGCATATGTATCACGACTTGTAATCTCTGCTACAGAACCTTTTCTTATTTCTTGAGGACTTAATACACTGAACTGTATCCCGATAATTTTAGACGGATGCAACTCACTACTTTTTCCTGAATAACTCATCTTTATATTTATAAGAGATTATAGATATATTTATATCAATTTAATTTTATTTAATAACATTTATTAAATATATCTTTATCAATACCAACATACACACAGCATTATTAATAATTAGTCATAAAATTGATGTCAATTAATCATTTTGTTTTAAAATAACATAAAACTTATTATTCAAATATTATTATTATGCCAAAAGATTCCGATAAATCAAAGAAAATGTTGTCAAAAAAGCAAAATGGTGTTTCAGACAGTGAATCCGAAAGTGATTACAGTCATATTGAAGATATGACTCGCGAACATATGGATTTATCTCCAAAGGAAATTAATGATATGATACTTGACTTATTTCCTTTAAAAACCAAAAAGGAAAGGTTAAAACAATTGGAAAAAATAACGCAATTTAAAAGGCAAGAAAAGGAAAAAAAGATTAAGGAAGCACATAAAAAATCGAAATCAAAAAAGATATCAAAAAAAGACAAGTTGCCAGGATTGGGATATGATTCAGATCGTGAGGATAGAAAATCATCTAAATTGCGTCGTTCGTTTGAAAAGTTGAAAAAAGGTAAATACGAAAACAAAGTATTGTCTAAGGTAAAATCAAAGTCAAAGTCAAAAAGGGGAATTAAGTCGTGTTTAAATAAGAAAAAACCAACTGCAAAAAGAAAGGCAGTCGCAAAGAAAAAAAACAAATCCGATAGTGAAGAAGAAACGGAAGAAGAAAGTGAAACCGAATGGGATGAAGAAGATGAAGATGAAGATGAAGATGAAGAGAGTGGTTCAGAATGGGAGACAGCGTCGTCAACCGATGAAGACGATAGTGATAGTGAATATTTTCCAGAAAACGAGGACGATGAATTGGACGACGATGAATTGGATATGTTAAAAGATGGGAATATGAAATTTAACATTATATTTACCACTGGTAATGGAGATGGCGGTGAAGAAGATGGGTTTGGGCAAATGATGGGGTCATCGATGTCATTTGGTGATTTTATGAAAAATGGTGATGAATATGGAGATGAATATGACGATATTGAGGAATATATTACCAGCGATGACAGTGAAGAAGATGACGATGATAGTGACAAAGCGGGTAACAGCAAAGAAAAGAAAAATTCTAAAAACAAATCAAAAAATGATACAAAGTTTAAAAAGGACGAAACTGTGATGGTTAAAATGAAAGACTGGGACGGATTTTATAAAGGCAAGGTTACAAAAGTTAATCGTTATAAAAACCATTCTTCAAAGAAAATGGAAGTTACATATGATATACGTCTAAATAACAAGGATTATGACGATGTATTAGAAGTTCCATCTACAAGAATGAAATCTGTTAATAAGGAAACCCACGAATACGAAGAGTTGATAGAGGAAATGAAGAAATTGTCAAAGACGAAGAAAAAAGGCAAGAAGGCGTTTGATAAAAAGATAGAAAATATGATGAAGGCTTTGGAAAAGAAAAATGAAAAGGATAAAAAAAGAGAAGATAAAAAAATGAAAAGTAAAAATTTGTCAAGGTTTAAAACACTTTTAAAAACAAGCACTCCTGTCAACGATTATAAATATTTCAGTGGATTAAAGCCGGAACAACAAAAATTGGTTTTAAAGAAAATGAAAGATTTGAGCGAATATGATAAGGTTGAAACGCCATATCGTTTACAGTTAATAGAATCAGATATTCCGGTAGAATATAAATCATCGGCTATTAAAAAGATTAATAGTTTAAACTACATGGATCCTGGAAGTGGTGAATACTATAAAATTAAACAATGGGTTGATACATTTATGAAGATACCATTTAATATTACCAGAAGATTGCCTATTAAGATGGACGATGGACCTGAAAAATGTAAAAAGTTTATGTTGGAAGCTAAAGAGTCACTTGATGGAGCAGTGTATGGATTGGACGATGCCAAAATGCAGATAATGCAGATTGTCGGCCAATGGATTTCAAATCCGGATAGTGTTGGTAATGCGATTGCTATTCAAGGTCCTATGGGAACGGGTAAAACCACGCTGGTAAAAGAAGGTATTAGTAAAATATTGGACCGGCCATTTGCTTTTCTGGCGTTGGGTGGCGCAACAGACAGTAGTTTTCTAGAAGGACATTCATATACATATGAAGGTAGTTCTTGGGGTAAAATTGTAGACATATTGTTGAACAGTAAATGTATGAATCCTGTTATATACTTTGATGAGTTGGATAAAATCAGTAATACGCCTAAAGGTGAAGAAATCGCAGGTATATTAACACACTTAACGGATTTAACACAAAACTCACAGTTCCATGATAAATACTTTTCCAGCATCGACTTTGATTTAAGCAAGGTATTGTTTATATTTAGTTATAATGACGAATCAAAGGTAAATAAAATCTTGTTGGATAGAATGTATAAAATTCGAACGAAAGGATACAATAATAAAGAAAAGATTACAATTGCCAACAACTACTTAATACCATCTATTATTAAAAATGTGAATTTTAAAAAGGAAGACATTGTGTTTCCAGAAGAAACTTTGACACATATTATATCTAATTATACAGAAGGTGAAAAGGGTGTTAGAAATTTAAAGAGAGCTTTGGAAATAATATATACCAAGTTAAATCTGTATAGATTAATGGATGAAGATACGCAGTTGTTTGATAATGAAAAGTCATTCAAGGTTCAATTCCCTCATACTGTTACTGTACCAAATGTAAATCATTTAATAAAGAAAAATGATAGTATGAGTGCACCTCCATTTGGTATGTATGTATAAACAAAACAAATATAGTATATTAAAACCGACAACTGACACCTGAAAAGTTGAAACTTAAATTGAAGTAAATAAATATATATTTTTTATGTTAAAAATATATATTCAACATTAACACCGCACAATACGACACAATATAACAAACACATACCTTTATATAATTACAAACTCACAAATTCAAGAAATATGAGTAACGTTGAAAATGATACTGCTAAATTAACCACTCAACTTAATGATATCAATTCTGTATTAGCATTGCAAAATAGCAACGCTGAACTAAACGATATAAACACTGCGAAGTTAAAGGAAATGTCAGATAAGATGGAATATATTGTTAGTCAAGCAATTAGCGAATGTCCGATATGCTATAATCCTACATCAGTTAAAAACTCATGTTGTATGTCTAAGTGCGGGCATCATATGTGCACATCATGTTATTATAAATGGGTAGATGTTAAAGGAAAAAACACATGTCCAATGTGTCGTTGTGATATATTTTCGCGAGATAGTAAATTGAGAGATACACTATCCAGATTGAACGGTGTATCTTTTGAGCGATTACAGATATTACGAGGCAGTTTAAGATATTATGATCGTGTTAATGCTGAGAAAAAACAAGAACTTGCTTCTCTTACGGAGTCAGTTGAGCGCGTAAAACATGATTTAAAATTCTCAGCCAGAGAGTTAAAAATCATAGAAGTTGAACTTGTAGATAGAAATAATATATTGGATGAAATGGAAACATATACAAAGGATATAAATAAATGGAAAACAAAACATGATAAGCGGATGAAACATGAAATTTCGATGGCACGCAAAAAATGGCGCGATTCTATTAAAAAGGTAAATAAACAAGCTAAAGAAAAGGCAAATATAAGATATATCGTTAATTCAGCCGGTCTAATAAAGTGGCACGATTCAATCACGCCATTTATTAAATTAGAAATGGATCGATTGCGAACGATGGGTACTAATATAATAAAAAATGATTTGAAGTCCAACTACACGAGTGAAGAAGTAATTGGATGGGGTGACTCAAATATGGCTGACAATTGCAATATTGAACCGGAAACTAGATTGGACTTATATGGTCGTATTTAAATTATGTATCACAATAATATTCAAATGTGTAAATAAAAATATTAACTTTTTATTTTATACATCATTGTTGTTAGTTATATCACCATCTTCTATTGTATTTGGCATTTCTAATATACTTTTAATGTCAACTGTTTTCGCTATATTATTAACGATTTCTTTTTTATCATAATTTAATAATTTAGATGCTATTTCGCATTTAAACGTTTCGTCATCTGTGTTGTGTGGCAGAGGGTTTTCTTTATCATATTCGCTATAAAAATTAATGTATGCTTTGTTATGTAAGTTATTTACTTGCATACTTAATGAGCCATTTGTATCTACACTATCTTTTACCCATCCTTCATTTTTATCTTTAACCATAAAATTTCGCCGTTTTTGATCGGTGCAGTGTATCGGTCGTTCTGTAATAGGTATATCTTGTAAATCTTTCAGTACTTTTTTAGATATAAAGTTATCAATCATTTCATTTTCGTTTAATATATCGTTTAATTTAAATGATATATTTTCTACAAAATCTTGAAGACTTTGTGCGTTATTACAATATTTATCTAAGAAAAAGTTGATCGAAATATTGTTGTTTGTTATTACCTGTTTCGGTCCTAATATACCACTGTCTACAACTTCGCTGATGGAATTTGCTAGCTTAGACACTTTATTCGACAGATCATTTATTTTTAAGTCGGTGTGGTTTACTGCGTTTGATTTATCAATCGACGGCCCAATACATACTTTCTTTTTATGATAACGAAGTCCGCTTCTGTCTTTGTATTGTTTATTACATATTTCACACGCATATAATGTTGTAACACTTTTTAACACTTTTTTAACACTTTTTTCTCCATTTATCTCAACAATTCTTATATGCTTTTTAGTGCCGATATGTTTTTCATAATGTGACTTTTGTGATGCAGTATAGTCACATAGCGAGCAGTAAAACTTATTTTTATTTTTAACACTTTTTAACACTTTTTTCTCCATTTTTCTACAATTATATATACTAAATTATTTATTTTAATATCTATTCAAATATTTAAAATAAATAGGCCGAAATAAGTATTATTTTATCGAAAAAAAGGCACTATTTTCTAGAAGGGGGTAAATTCTGAAAAAAAGGTTCCAAAAAAGGTTCCAAAAAAGGCACCCATCGAAAAAATGCTTATGTTCGATGGGTGCCTTTTTTTCAAAATTCACCGATTTTTTTGCCAAAATTTGCAAAATTTAACACTTTTTTAACACTTTTTTCTACGTTTTTTCTACGCTTTGCAAAAAATTCTTATGCTTTCATATTTTCCACATTTTTATGATTTTATGATGTAGTTTCATTTTAAAAGTGTAATAAAATCTTTAACACTTTTTTAACACTTTTTAACACTTTTTTCTACGTTTTTCCCCACTTTTTAAAAATTTCGAAATTTTTTGTCAAAAATAGGCAAAATTTTCGAAAAAAATCGTTCGATGGGAGCCTTTTTTTCATTTTGACCGTTTTCCCCCAATAGTGCCTTTTTTTCCCGAAAATGGCCGTTTTTTTACCTACAAACCACAACTCGTTTAAAAATCATTTTTTGTCACTTTTCAAATGAGACCATAAAAAAAAAGGTTCCAAAAAAGGCTCCCATCGAACAGTTTTTTGTTGAAAAGTTTTTTCAATTTTGCGATTTGGACATTTTGAAATTGTCCATTTCCGATTTTTGAAAAACTTTTAGTAAAAAAATCGTTCGATGGGAGCCTTTTTTGGAACCTTTTTTGGAACCTTTTTTGGAACCTTTTTGGGTGCCTTTTTTTCGGCCATTTTATGTATTTTACGATAAATATTCTTTAAGGAAAATAAAAGAAAGTATTGGATTAAAAAATAGGGTAGATGCAGAAATATGATCGGCCCCCAATTTTTCATATTTTATGGCTTGTTCTATTGTTTTTACTAGGGACCGCAATTGTTCGTCTAATATCTACAAAATAGCAAAGAACGCAATAAATAACATAGACAGACCAAGTTATTTATGTAGAGAAAAAAGTAATCAAAGCACTTCAACGAGTGCCTATAATCAAACTTTACGCAGGTATGAAAAGACCTAACTTTGAACCTCTTTTTTTTCGCATTGTTTGTGCGAACTTAAATATTCAAAGGTGTAAATAGCATTATTATACACAATAAAATAATATGTGTGAGTTATTTTAACAATTGATTAAATTGACAACAAAATGGTACTGTTAAATTAGTTCAACCATCTATTCGCTACCATCAAATATCCTACAATCGTATCAACCATTTACAAGACAACAAATTAAAACTAACGATGCAATCGAAACAACAAGTCAATCTTTATTCCCCAAACTCGATATCATACGCTCAATTAAAACAGTTAACTACTACTTTTAACGAGCATTATATGTATGAAATTAATACAGTTGAAATGAAAGAAAACAAAGAAAAAAAACAAGCCAGCGTGGTGGTTTTGAAAAAATACGGAAAAGACGTTATCGACATTATTGCAGACACCATTTCTACAATGGAAAGTGGTAAACAACTTCCGGTGCATGATTTGGAAGGCGATGTTTCTGATATTGTATCGCACATCAGCGGACAATTCGATGCTTGTTTAGACAACGACTTCTGTATTGAATCTTGGTCTATTCAAACAGAGCATTTGAATTATCAAGTAAATCCGGCGTGCTTTTCGATTTACAACGGGCCGGATAATTGCGAAGTTTCATTTAAATGGTTGCATAATGGTAAAGCAGAAGGGCGCAGCGTAAGTATCAAATTAAATAAAGGCGATGCTTATTTTGTAGTGATGGAAGAAAGCGACGAATATACAGTTGGTGAATTTTCAGGTAAAGCGGAAAAAAAAGAGAAAAAAGAGAAAAAAGAGAAAAAAGAGAAAAAAGAGAAACTGCGTCTTAGTGATACAAAGACATACACGCAGCGTGGTATTGAAATAAAAGGTACAAGTGGCGCTGAGTTGCGTGTTGCTATACACAAAGAAACTCGCCAGGTGTATAAGAAAAATGAAAAGAATTGGACTGAAGAAGGAAATGCAAAGTTTCAGGAATTGTTTCCTAATGGACTAAGTGAGTCAAAGCGCAAGAAAAAACAGCCGAAACAAGCAACGCAGGCATCCGCTACTGAAACTCAAGTAGAATCAGACAGTCAATCCAGCAACGATGATATTGCCGATATTGATACACAAACAGATAGCGTTTCACAAGAAAACGCTGAAACTCAGCATGAAGAAGAAATCGGCGAGGAAGAAATCGATCTTGATGATTTAGTGGACGATTTAGTGGACGATTTAGTGGATGATTTAGATGAGTTGGAAATAGATGACAACGAATCATCTCAACAAAATGAAGACCGCGATGGAGACGAAGAACCGCAAGAACATCAACTTGAATTAACGGACGACGAAGAAGAAATAGTCGATGAACTATCCCAGTATGGAGGAAGTGAATTAAATGAAGAGCAATATAATGAACTGCCAATCACAGAAACGGCTGGTGAAAATATATCACAAATCGATGGCGCGCGTGTTGAGGCGAGCGCGCCATTAGATAGTGTAAGCACGTTTAAGTTGTCCGTTGTTAATTTGGTAAACATACGATTATTGGAAACCATTATTCCAAAAAGCATTACATTATGCGATGAATCCGGTAACATCGAACATGAACGCACCGTGTATTTATTACTCGAAGAAGGCGTTACAGAATTATCCATTGGGAAAGACCATCGCGTTGGAAACAGAGTATATGGATTTCCTAGTAAATATCCAGTTTACTGTGTCTTGAGTATGTAATTTATAAATAAATTACATGCATAATAAAAACAATATTATATAAAAAGAAACAAAAAAAGAAACAAAAAAGAAACAAAAAACCACATCTCCCTTCCATCCCAAACACTTTTTTTATTAAATCAACGAGAAGCATATATTGAAGCGGCACCAATAATACCAAACACCAAAAAAAAGCCACAAACAATTAAAGTTGGAATTAGCATTGTATATTATTTAATATTGATCACAGTTTTAAATAATAATATGTATAATTTAGTAACTTAACGATTGATAACTGTATTGACAATTTGCTCTACCCTCTCCATTTTTATTAATAAAACACTAGTTATTTATTAGTGTTTTTATTAAGCATTTTGCGAATTTAAGTTATATAGCTGTTCTATTCGCAAAGAAACAGAATAATCGGTATTATTAAAATCAACCACTCTTCCTAACTCATCTAATATGGTGATTTTCAGTTTGCTGATATTAACAGGTCCAAAATATTTTCTTATGTAATTGGTTTCGACATCTGGATTTACATAATTATAATTTCCATCGCTGGTTTTAACCAATTTAGCCAAAATGGTATTATTTGTAAAAACGGATTCTTGAAAGGGAGAGAAAATGGTTTGCGAATAATTTTTGTTGTAATCATCAATTGCCAAAAACAAATACCGACTACCTTCCGTGTTAAACATGCCTTCTGGTGAATAACCTTGAACTGTTGTTGTATTGGCTTCCGAACGAGTCACATAATCCGTTGCATAATTATAATATTGTTTTCTATAACCTAACAGCCATCCCATATTCATTTGTATTGGTCGATTTGGCTCATCGCTAATTCGCCAGTCAATATTAAATCGCAATTCAACCAAATCACCATCTAAATTTGTTATAGGTATACCACCATTACTGGTTCCACGAATATCCCTTACTAAATTAAATTTTTTAGTAACCTCGTCATAATAAGCCCCAATCCTACTTAATCGGTTGTTACTGGTATCGTTGAAAACATATTCATTTAAATACCGCATTAATGTATTGGGAGTATAAATACCGTCTTTAATTTTGATGACATGCTTACTTTCGTTGATTACCGTGACATCATTACTAATATTTGCGTTGTCCGTATTATTACTACTTACATCAAATACTTCTATTGTAAATTCGTTTGTTTTATTTATGCTGGAAAAGGTGTAGTATAAGTCGGGTATTTCGGCGGATTGAAGTGTCATCGAAGTAACATTTTGAAGTGTGTTGTTTAAATCGATGTTAAAATTAGATGATTTAGTATTGTAATAATCGTTTCGAAACATGGTATTAATATTTAATACGGCGGCTGTTTTTTCGCGATTGATTGGATTTATTTTGGAAGTTAAGTCTTGCTTAGGGTTTTTTTTAATTAAAAAATGTTCGCCATGATATGTATTGCTTTTTTCTAAATTTTCTGTGAATTCTTGCTGTGTGATATCAGATTGGCTGTTGATGGTTATTAATTTATTCATTGCCTTTTTAAGAAAGTCGACTAAGGGTGCTTTCTCTCCCAATTCTATGTTTTGATTAGATTCGATTTCATTAATATAATTTAAACATTTATGATGAATGTTTAATTGATTTACTTGTTCTTCTTTTAATTCAAATATATCATATAAATCACTTTTAGAATATTCATCTATTTGTAGGCAAAAGTCCATATAATAAATTATTATATAATAAATTATTGATAATTATCTTATTTAATTGTATCTTATTTAATTGTATCTTATTTAATCCTATCTTATTTAATCCTATCTTATTTAATCCTATCTTATTTAATCCTATCTTATTTAATCCTATCTTATTTAATCCTATCTTATTTAATTAAATATTTTCTTATAATATACTAATTATGAGTGGAAGTTTTAAAAATCCAGCAATCTTATATGATAATATGACATCAAACGATTATATAAATTCCAAAAAAAATAAGCAACTGTTTTGTGATATTAATAATTCCAAGTCAAAGGTTCATAAAGTGAAAGGTGGAAAGTTGTCACAAACAGCAAACCATTCCACATTAATGGCAATGACAAAAGGTTATTTTGATTATTATCAAACAACAGATGTATCAAATGCTTTTTTTACAACATACAACGAACAAATTATCAATAATGATAATTGTGTTACATATCCATCAAGTAATACTGATATAAGTAGTAATTATTTTGGTAGTATATTAACTACATATGAAGATGGTTATCAAGCGATTATTGACTCCAAGGCATTTTTCCAAAATGAATATGCTGAAGTATCCGAAGAAAACATTACAATCACAGACCAACATAAAGTAGGAAAGGTTAAATGCTTTAAAATGCATGGAGAAATCAAGAAAACTTAATATATTTATACTTAATTTACAAATATATTAAGGGGATCATAATCAGTTGGTTTTCGTTTCTGTTTGTTTATTCTTCAGTAGTTTTCTTGGGGTAAAATGTTTTATCACCTGCTTTGTTAACAGCTTTTAATATTCTATCAAAATCTTTTTTTAATTCGGTTGATGTTTCGGTTGGTGATGTGGTTAATGATTCGATTGTTTTAACTATTTGGTCAATGGTGCATAGTTCTCGTTTTTCTCCTTCTTTTACTTCTGTCGGTCCTCCTACTCCTGTACTTACAGGTGTACCATCGGTTTCTCTTGGACCTGCTGTTTGGCCTTCGTCTCCTTCTCCTCCTTCTTCTTTTACTTCTGTCGGTCCTCCTAC
>Ga0209533_1000416_pt1 | contig 41253 bp, 39 predicted proteins | sample COG_04_FD_184748 | JGI IMG/M metagenome (GOLD analysis project Ga0209533, IMG submission 184748) | Pelagic Microbial community sample from North Sea - COGITO 998_met_04 (SPAdes) (version 2) | ecosystem: Environmental > Aquatic > Marine > Neritic zone/Coastal water | place: Helgoland, sampling...
AGGTTATAAACCGCATTAATTGCGCTAAAAGAATTCATATCCGAAATAAATATGGAGGCCTTGATTACATTTTCAAACGTCATATCTGCAGCCTCTAAAACCGCTTTTAGGTTTTTCATAACCTGTGTGGTTTCAACTTCAATAGAATCCATTACTAGTACTCCTGTTTCTGGGTGTAATGCGATTTGTCCTGATGTATATAAAGTGTTACCCACCAAAACGGCTTGATTGTAAGGGCCTATAGGTTGAGGTGCTTTGTTGGTAGTGATAATAGTTTTCATTTTTTATAATTGTTTATCAGGTTGTTTTCGTTTTTCATATTTAATATCTTTCAAGATACTCGATCGGATTCCAATAAAGAAATTCCAAGAACTCCGTGTGCTAAATGGAATCCAAGAAAAATTCATTCTCCAACTCTCCAAATCCCGTTCAAAACGCAACTGCGTATATGTGAATCCTTTATTCTTTAGATCATATCCAGAAGATGCACCAACACTCCATCTAGGAGATAATTCAATATCTCCAGAAAACATCAAAGAATGGGATGAAATCTCACTCTGACGTCTTGAATTGGAGTAATTGACAGCATAAGCAAGACGCAAACTCCATGGAATGGTGTAATTATAAAGTTCTGTTGCAGTCACCTCTTCATCGTCTCTTTTGGTGTTTAATTGTTGGTCTGCAAAGTCCTGAGCTTTACCAAATAAATCATCTGCTCGTCCACCACTTTTGATAGATTCATTTCTAGAAGCATCATTATTTGTATCATTATCTTTGAAAGTATCACTTGACAAACTATAACTCATCGTCATATTGGCACTCGTTAAACGAAATAAACTCCCTCCATTTTTTATATTAAAGGTATTGATTTTTGTATGGTTATTATCCAAAGCATAGGGGTCTAAAGTCGCTCCAAAATTCACACTCATCTTATTGTCAAACAACTGAGTTCCACCTGAAACACGAACAGGACTCCAGTTTAAAGAATCACCTGCAACATTATAATTTGTAGAAAAATTAAGTGAATTCAGTAAAAACACCTTTTTGGCTTCTGTAGCCGTGCTGTCTTTGTCACGAACTTTTGCTTCAATATTATTATTAAGAGATAATCCAACCGAACTCGAATATACTTTTCCAGGAGATCCAAACAAGGATTGCTCAAAGCGAGTGTATTCAACCTCGTTTGAAGTTACACCATCGGCACTAACGACCTCATAGCTTTCATAATACTGGTCAAAGGCTGGATTGATATTATAACTTACCGAGGGACGCATCACATGCCGAATGGCTTGTATTTTTTTGTCCTCTCCAAAATTAAAAAGCCCATAAACAGTCGTACCTAAACTGGTGCTAAAATTATAAGTTCTAAAAGAATCAAACCCTTTTAGTGGGGTTGTTACTACCGATTGTGATTCGGCGTCATAAGATTTATTGATCGTATTAAACGTCCAGTTTTCTCTATAATTAGCACTGGTACTCATGCTAAAGTGTTTAAATAATTTAAAATTGGTGCTAATTGGAATACTGTGTTGAAACCCTGCTTTAGCATCTTCAAACATCTCTGCTTTAAAAAATAATGAATCCGTGGTTTGAATTCGATTTTCTCCGCGTACACTATACTGTAAATTTATATTTTGAAGGGCGCCTTTATTACTTCCAGTTTTTGGAGCAAAGGGATAAATGCGATCAATACTCCCTTGGAATGTTGGTAAGGTCAGATTAATCACTTGTGTGTTTGTATTTTGAGAATGTGTAGCAGTCAAACTAACATTTACCTGTGGCTCGGATTGAAAAGTTTTGGAATAAGAAACTGAAGACGATAATGTGTTATTTAAGAAATTTGAGGTATTGAGTTGGTTTACGGATTCCTGAAAATACGTACTACTTCCTAAATTTACTGAAGCTGAAAAACGAGAATTTGGATTGGATTTAGAATCCTGACTCTGATTCCACCTTAGATTATAGATTGTGCTTTTGGAGTAATCTGGAAAACCACGTTCACTATTGATGAGGTTTTCATATCGAAAACTTAAAGAACCTCTAAATTTATAACGTACGGCATAGTTACTTTCTATGCGCAGCCCATAACTGCCGTTGGTATAATAATCTCCAAGAGTCGCTAAATCAAAATAGTCACTGATTGCAAAATAATATCCTCCATTTTGAAGGAAATACCCTCTATTACTTTCTTCGCCAAAAGACGGAAAAATTACACCAGAAGTTCGTGTTTGGGTTAATGGAAAAAATGCAAATGGCAACCCAATAGGCGTAGGGACATTGGCAATAAACATATTGGTTAGGCCAGTGACTACTTTTTTTCCAGGTACAATTTTGGCTTTACGTAATAAAAAATAATATTCTGGATTCTCATCGTTTTCTGAAGTGGTAAACTTTGCACGTTTCACAAAATATACAGAGTCATTTTCTTTTTTTGTTAAATCAGAAATAATGCGCCCACCCTGTTGTTCAGTCTTAGAATTCCATATGAGTGCTTTTTTAGTTTTAATATTAAACACAATAGAATCTGGTTCTACAACATCTTTTCCTTGCTTAAATACGGGGTGTTGTGAGTAGGTTCCTAAAGAATCTTTCAAACGTCCGGCAAAAACAAGATCCTTCCCATAGTCAATAATAATTACTCCTGCATTAATAACCATGTCTTTATACAGGATTTCAGCTTCATTGTAAAGGTATATTTGCTGTGTTTTTTGATTTATAGAAGTATAGTCTTTCGCTTTATAAGTCACAATCCCCTCAAGAAATTTTTTGGAGTTTGCAAGACTATCATTCGCTATCGAATCCAGTTCAATCGGATTTAACTCTTGGGCAGGAATCGAATCATTTTCAATCGGATTTAGTTTTTGAGTAGTAATCGAATCAGTTTTAATCTCAAGAAAATTGGAAATCGGAACTTCTTTTGGAGGTAAGTTTGAATTAGGAATATCCTGTGCCATGCCTACAGTGTTAGTAAACACTGTAAAACTTAAAATAAAAACTAGCTGAAAGAATCTTGTTTTCAATGCTTTTCTGAGTATTTTTGTATTAAATGGCTCGATTTTTGAAAAATCAAAGTTACGGATATTTTTTTTTGATTTTCAGATTTTAACTATTCGATTCAACGGTAAATTAATGATTATGCAAATGCAAATAAAATTCTTTTTAGTATTAACGCTCTTTTTTGGGATTTACACATTGAACTCGCAAACCAATACCAAACCTTTTGTGGTCGTATTAGATGCAGGACACGGCGGAAAAGACCCTGGTCGACCAACTAATTTTGGCTATAAAGAAAAGGATATTGCATTGAAAATTGTGTTAAAAATTGGCGAAAATTTAGAAAAACAAAAAAACATAAAAGTTATTTACACTCGAAAAACAGATGTTTTTGTAGAATTAAGAAAGCGCGCTTCAATTGCCAATAAAGCAGATGCCGATTTATTTGTCTCCGTACATTGTAATGCACATAGCTCACAGGCTTTTGGTACCGAAACCTATGTTTTGGGTCTTGGTCGTAGTGAATCAAACTTTAGAGTTGCAAAACAAGAAAACGAAGTTATTTTCTATGAGGACGACTTTGAAACTAATTATCAAGGTTTTGACCCCAATTCACCAGAAACCATGATTGGATTGACACTTATGCAAGAAGATTATTTGGATCAAAGTATACTCTTGGCGCGAAACATTCAAGATAATTTTACGAAAAAATTAAAACGCAAAAATAGAGGGGTCAAACAAGCTGTTTTTTGGGTGCTTCACAACACCTATATGCCAAGCGTGTTAGTTGAAACAGGATTTATCACCAATAAAAAAGAAGGCGATTATCTCAACTCCGTGGAAGGAAAAAACAATATATCAAAAAGTATATCCGATGCAATTTTAGATTATAAGTTGAGTTTAAACACAGACGTTTTGGTTGAGAATTCCAAAAGCGAAACAGAAACAGCTCAAGCTGTAGTGTTTAAAGTTCAAATTGCAGCAGGCTCCAAGAAAATAGTAATCAAACCTAACAACTTTAAAGGATTAGATAAAATTTCAAGAGTAAAATCAAATGCGATTTACCGCTATTTTTACGGGAGTACCTCTAGCTTTGATACCGCTGTGGATTTACAAAAAAAGGCCATCGCCAAAGGCTATAGTGACGCTTTTGTTGTAGCGTATAAAAATGATCAAAAAATCTCAATTCAAACGGCTTTAAAAACTACTAAGTAATAGACCCTATTATTTCAATATTATTGTTAAATTTGTAAGAAGAAAAAAACGATCACATTGAAATTATCTAAGGAAATTAAAACCGCTGTTCTTGTCATTTCAGGAATATTACTTTTCGTCTTTATTTTTTACTATTTAAAAGGTGAAAATATTCTTGACAACTCAAAAAAAATCACAGCAATTTATGACAATGTTGAAGGGTTGGCACCCTCTGCTGCAGTAACCATTAATGGCCATAGAATAGGCAAAGTTCAATCCATAGAATTTACAGACGATCGTTCTGGGAAATTAAGCGTATCCATGCTTATTGATAGTGATTTTGAATTCTCCAAAAACAGTAAAGCTCAGCTTTATGAAGCTGGTCTAATAGGAGGGAAAGCAATTGCTATAATTCCTGCATTTGATGGAGGAACACCAATTAAGTCCGGCGATGTTTTAGTCTCTGATATAAAGCCTGGGCTTACAGATTTGGTTAATCAACGCTTAACGCCACTACAAGAAAAAATCGAAGCCATGATGGTCAGTGCAGATTCATTATTGGTCAATTTGAATGCTGTTTTTGATACCAAGACAAAACAAAGTATAAAATCAAGTATAGTTGAATTGGGTGCCACAATCGAATCCTTCAAAACTACCTCAGAATCTCTAAATGGAATGTTGGTAGATAACAAGTCAGCAATTGGGGAAACACTTACAAATTTCAATACAATATCCAAAGATCTTACAACCCTTAGTAGCTCATTATCAGCTTCTGATTTAGAAGCTATAATGGCAAATTTAAAATCCACGATATCCAATTTTGATCAATTATTATCCAGCATAGAAAAAGGAGAAGGCACCGTTGGAAAATTGATGAAAGATGAAGCCATTTACAATAATTTAGAAGGCGCTACCAAACAATTGGAGCAGCTTTTAGAAGATATGAAATTGAACCCGAAACGTTATGTGCATTTTTCATTATTTGGAAAAAAAGCCAAACAGTATGATGCGGACGGGAATGAATTAAAAAACAAGAAAGATTAACCAAATGAATTTTTTACCAAATGTAATTTTTGCATTTATACTTATTTTAGGTATTGGTTTTTTTGCTCGAAATGTTAGCAAATTAAAACGTAATATTTATTTAGGAAAAGATGTAGATGTTAGTGGTAACACAAAATTACGTTGGAAAAACATGGCCCAAATTGCTCTAGGTCAAAGTAAAATGGTTCGTCGTCCTATAGCTGGAATTCTTCACGTAATTGTATACCTAGGCTTTGTTATTATAAATATTGAAGTCTTAGAAATTATTATTGATGGCTTGTTTGGAACACATCGTATTCTTTCTGGAATAGGAAGTCTTTATGGTATTTTGATAGGCACTTTTGAAATACTTGCAGCACTTGTGTTAATAGCTGTAGTTGTTTTTTGGTTTCGTAGAAATGTAGTTGAGATCCGCCGCTTCATGAGTTCCGAAATGAAAGGCTGGCCAAAGTTAGACGGGAATTTGATCCTCTATTTCGAAATTGTATTGATGGGACTTTTTATCACAATGAATGCTGCCGACGTAGAATTTCAATCCATGAATTCCGGGAATGTTATAAGTCAATATTTCGCACCATTATTTGAAGGTTACAATGTTCATTTAATTGAACGCGTTGCTTGGTGGATGCATATTATAGGCATCCTGATTTTCTTAAACTATTTGTACTACTCCAAACATTTACACATCCTATTAGCATTTCCAAACACCTATTTTGGAAGTGTAAAACCAAAAGGTCAATTGGATAATTTACAGGCCGTTACCACTGAAGTTAAGCTCATGATGGATCCAAATATTGATCCTTTTTCGGCCACTGAAGATGATGGCTCAACACCCGATAAATTTGGAGCTAGTGATGTACAAGACCTAAATAAGATACAACTTTTAAATGCCTACACCTGTACTGAATGTGGACGTTGCACTAGTGAATGCCCCGCCAATCAAACCGGAAAAAAATTATCGCCAAGAAAAATCATGATGGACACCCGTGATCGTTTGGTAGAAGTAGGTAAAAATATAGACGCCAATAACGGTAAATTTATAGCAGATGGTAAACAACTCTTAGGAGACTATATAACCAATGAAGAACTTTGGGCGTGTACAAGTTGTAATGCTTGTGTTGAAGCCTGTCCCATAAGTATAGACCCACTTTCAATTATTATCGAAATGCGACGCTATTTGGTAATGGAACAAAGTGCAGCTCCAATGGAGTTAAATAACATGATGTCTAATATTGAAAATAATGGGGCACCATGGCCCTACAATCAAATGGATCGATTAAACTGGAACAACTAGTAAAATTATATATTAAAAATTTATTATGAAAAGAGAAGAAGCTGATAAAATGTTACATGAAAAAGTAGAAGCAGGAGAATTAATAAGCCCAGTGCTACCAGGAGGTGTAAAAAACTATTTAATAGATATTGATGGAACCATCACAGAAGATGTTCCTAATGAAGAGCCAGAACGAATGGCAACATGTCTACCGTTTCTGGATGCTCTAAAAACTTGTAATAGCTGGTATGAAGAAGGGCATATGATTTGCTTTTTTACATCAAGGACTGAAGCACATAGAGAAGTAACTCAGAACTGGTTAAAACAACACGGATTTAAATACCATAGCCTATTAATGGGCAAGCCAAGAGGTGGAAACTACCATTGGATCGATAACCACTTAGTAAAAGCAACTCGCTATAATGGTAAATTTACAGATTTAGTTGAAAAAGAAGTGACGATCGAAGTTTTTGACGATGGTCAACATGATTAATATTTAGACTATGAGCGACGTATTAAAAGTCCCTACAATGGCCGAGTTAACGGCACAAGGTAAACAACCCGAAGTTTTATTTTGGGTTGGTTGTGCTGGAAGTTTTGATGATCGTGCCAGAAAAATCACTAAAGCCTTTGTAAAATTATTACACAAGGCTAAAGTTGATTTTGCGGTATTAGGTACTGAAGAAAGTTGCACAGGAGATCCTGCCAAACGCTCTGGAAATGAATTTTTATTTCAAATGCAAGCCGTTACTAATATAGAAGTGCTCAATGCCTACGACGTCAAAAAAATTGTAACCGCCTGTCCCCATTGTTTTAATACGCTCAAAAATGAATATCCCTCTCTTGGAGGAGATTATAAGGTCATGCACCATACACAATTTCTAAAAAGCTTATTGGATGAAGGCCGTCTAACCATCGAAGGAGGTAAGTTTAAAGGCAAGCGAATCACATTCCACGACCCCTGTTATTTGGGACGCGCTAATGACGTTTATGAAGCACCTCGTGAGCTGATCAAAAACCTAGATGCCGAACTTGTTGAAATGAAAAATTGCCGCAAAAAAGGACTATGTTGCGGCGCTGGTGGGGCACAAATGTTTAAAGATGCCGAACAAGGCGATAAAGAAATAAACATAGAACGAACAGAACAAGCCATGCAGGTCAAGCCCGATATCATTGCGGCTGGTTGTCCGTTTTGTAACACCATGATGACTGATGGCGTTAAAAACAAAGCTGAAGGTCAGATTGAAGTTATGGATGTCGCGGAATTGATTGCAAATGCGCATGATATATAAAATAATAAATACCAAATATAAATGCTAGTTAACTTTGATACTCTTCCTGAAACCGCTCGTATTTGGATTTATCAGTGTAATCGTTCATTTTCTGATTTAGAACTAGAACAACTATCAGCTAAATTAACTGCATTTTTAGAAAATTGGACTGCGCATGGTGCCGATCTAAATGCAGGGTTCGAAATCAAGTATAAACGCTTTATTGTCATTGCTTTGGATCAGCAAATGAATGCTGCAACAGGCTGCTCTATAGATACCTCTGTGAAGTTTATCCAAGAACTTGAAGCCACTTATAAAGTCGATTTGATGGACAAAATGAATGTGTCCTACAAACAAGGGGAATATGTCGCATACAAAACATTGATAGATTTTAAAAAGATGGCGAAAGATAAAGCCGTCTCTAAAAATACGATTGTATTTAACAATCTTGTTAATACTAAGGCAGAATACTTAGAATTTTGGGAAGTACCAGCCTCTGAAAGCTGGCATAGCCGATTTGTATAGTCTTTTAAATAGATTTTGAAATATTACTATTTTTTGGTACTTTGAAATATAAATATTAACCAAACCAATTAACTTATGAAGAATTTTGTTTCAATTTTCGCTTTGATTGCCTTGTTTTCCTGTACCAATGAGCCTGCAAACAACGGACAAGTAACCCCTCCTATTGTGGCCAGTACTTTCAGTAGTTTAACCAATTTGATTGATGAACTTAAAGTAGACCCACAACGTTTTTCAATTACAGACCCAACAGTGGCGTCCAGTATCACTGGAGAAGAAGGTACAATTATTAGATTTGGTGCCAATTCGTTTAAAGCCCCTGATGGGACTACGATTACTTCTGAGGTTCAAGTTGATTTAAATGAATACTTAAGCTTATCCAACATGTTGAAAAATAATATTCAAACACTCTCAAATGGTCAGTTACTAGTCACTGGAGGTAGTTTTGAGCTTTCGGCAACAAGTCCAAATAATCCAGTTCTGACAGTTGAACCTTGGTCCGTAAGTGCTGAGATTCCTGTTCAAACAAACCTTACAGGTTTTGAAAATCAAATGCGTTTATTTACAGGAGAACGCGTCGTTTTGGATGGAAGAGAACAAGTAAATTGGAATTTTACTCAAAATTCAGAATCTTGGTTTAATGAAGGCGTTATGAATTTCTCTGGGATTGACCTCGGACTCTCCAATTGTGATGCACTTCTTCAATTGGCTGGCGAAAATCCAACACAATTTTCAGTATATTTTGAAGGGGTTACAGACCCTTCCACTTATGCGGTTTGGATGTTTATAAATGATTTTCCATCTGTTATAGGGATAACAAGCCCAACCACTGATGGTGCTGGAGTTAAAACATATAACAATAGTATCCCTATGGGGCTAAACGCGACATTGGTAGTTCTTGGAGTTGACGAAGATAGTTATCTTAAATTTGGTACACTAGATATTAATGTGCAAGGCGATGATGTTTTTACAGTACCTCTAGACTATGGCACTACTGAAATGTTAACTCAAGTCATCATTGCTTTAGGGAGTTAAATTTTAGGTGGACTTTTTTGATTGTCTTCCATTTCCCAAAACGGTAATTCATTAGGGTTTTTAGAGCGCGCCAATTCTGTTTCTAGGAGTTTCTTTTTAATACGAAGTCCTCCAGCATAACCTACCAATTTTTGTGATGAACCAATTACCCTACGACAGGGAATAATGAGCGCTATTGCATTGGCCCCATTGGCACTCGCCACTGCTCTGACCGCATTTGGATCTCCAATTTGTCGTGCTAGATCTAAATATGATATTGTCGTACCATAAGGAATAGTTTTTAACGCCTCCCACACCTTTAATTGAAACGGATTGCCCACCATTTTAATAGGTAGTGAAAATTCGGTTCGTGTACCTTTCAAAAAGGCTTTAATTTGTAAAATAGTTATTCTTAATAACGGCGTTTCTTTTTCAAAATAAAATGCGTCTAAACTTGTAAGTAATCGATTGTCAATTATAGAGCGCATTTTCCGATACCTAAAATCTAATAAACACAATTGGTTTTCATAACTTCCTAGAATTAACTCTCCAATGATGGTTTTGTAGTAGGATATAAAGATTATGTTTTTTGGGGCCATAATTTATTTAATTTACTGAAAATATAACCTATGTATATAGTAAATAAATAACTTACTTTAGGTTTTAAAGAACTAGATTTGGGATCTAAATACGCCATAAAATTAATAAAAAATAGGAGACTACCAAATTAATTTTATGTGTAACGTGCTCAAAATTATCAGATTAGAGGGTTTAGTATAGGGAAAATAAATTTCAACTATTAAATTGCTCTTAAAAACATTCAGAGTTTCTATTAAAAATAGTAATTTGGTGTTGGATTTAACACCCCCAATTTTTAAAATCATTTATGCGTCAATTCCTCACACTCTTAGTTTTTGTTTTTTCGATCTCACTTTTAGCTCAAGAATCGACATCTCCTTTAGATACTTCGGATGTGGAATTGCAGAAAACATGGGTTGATAGCCTCTACAATACACTTAGTACTAAAGAGAAAATTGGACAATTGTACATGATTCAAGTGTTTTCTAATCAAGATCAAAAAACAAAAGCGGCTGTTCTTAGTCAAATTACAGAACATCATATAGGCGGGGTTATTTATTCCAAAGGCGGTCCCGTGCGTCAAGCCAATCTTAATAATGAGTTACAAGCTGCTTCAAAAATTCCACTACTCGTTGGAATGGATGCCGAGTGGGGTCTTAGCATGCGCTTGGATTCTACATATGCGTTTCCATGGAATATGACTCTAGGTGCTGTAAAAGATTTAGAACTAATTCGGCAAACTGGTGTGCAAATTGGGGAGCATTGTAAACGTATTGGGGTGCATTTTAATTTTGCGCCCGTAGTAGATATCAATACCAATCCTAATAACCCGATTATAGGAAACCGTTCTTTTGGGGAAGAAAAGGAAGCAGTTACCCTCCAGTCCTTGGCCTTTATGGAAGGCATGCAAAGTACTGGCGTGTTGGCAAATGCTAAACATTTTCCTGGTCATGGCGATACCAGCTCTGATTCCCATGAAACACTACCAACAATTGATTTTTCAGCCAAGCGTATAGATTCCGTAGAATTATACCCATATAAGAAATTAATACCAAAAGGATTATCTTCAGTCATGGTCGCCCACCTGAATGTACCTAATCTTGACCCGAGACCCAATTATCCATCCTCTTTATCCTATCCAATTGTCACCGAACTATTAAAAGAAAAACTCGGATTTAAAGGTTTGATTTTTACGGATGCTTTGAGTATGAAAGGGGCCTCTAATTTTAGTGATCCTGGAGAGATCGATTTGCAAGCTTTTCTGGCAGGAAATGATGTGATGCTCATGTCTAATAAAGTGTCAGAAGGGGTAGATGTCTTATTCAAAGCTGTGGAATCGGGAGTTATTTCCGAAGAACGTTTAGCACATTCAGTCAAAAAAATATTAAGTGCCAAATACAAAGTTGGTCTACATCAATTTGAACCGATTAATACCACAAATTTAATAGCCGACTTGAACCGCCAAAAGGACGATCTCTTGTATGAGAAATTGATGGAAAATGCCATCACACTGGTTCAAAATCAAAAACATAATTTACCCCTTGAAAATTTAGAACTCCACAAAATTGCATATGTAGCTATGGGTGATGCGGTTTCAACTCCTTTTGTGAATACCCTAAAAAAATACACCAAAGTGGAAGCGGTGAGCGCTAAAAATTTAGATGAATTAATTTCGTCTTTGAAGCGCTATAATACTGTAATTGTTGGGTTTCATAAATCCAATGCAAGCCCATGGAAACCCCATCAATTTTCTGATAAAGAATTGGTTTGGCTTTATGAAATTGCACGAACTAACAATGTCATTTTAACGGTCTTTGCAAAACCCTATGCGTTGAATGATTTAAAAACCCTTGAGAATTTTGAAAGCATTCTTATGGCCTATCAAAATAGTCCAATTGCGCAGCAAAAAGCAGCTCAAATTATTTTTGGAGCCCTTCCTGCTTTAGGTAATCTACCCGTCAGTTGCGGCCCAAACTTTGAAGCAGGGCTTGGTTTACAAACCTTTTCCTTAAACCGATTGACCTATGGTCTACCAGAATCGGTTGGGGTAGATGCCGCCCGTTTACACAAAATTGACTCCATGGCGTCCTATGCAGTCGCAGAACATATGACTCCTGGGATTCAACTTTTAGTAGCTCGAAAAGGAAAAGTGATTTATGAAAAAACATTTGGACACCACACCTATAAAAAAACCACTCAAGTTACACATGATGATCTTTATGATTTGGCCTCTCTAACCAAAATATTAGCTACACTGCCTTTGTTTATGGAGTTGGTAGACTCAGGAGTGATTGGTTTAAAGTCTACCTTAGGCGACGTATTGCCTTCTTATAGAAACACCAATAAAGAAGCGATTACAGTTAAAGAAATGCTTTCGCATTTTGCTCAACTAAAACCATGGATTCCGTTTTATGTAGCGACCTTAGATACGATTACTAAAAAGCGAATACCAAAGTTTTTCAAATCAAAACCATCCAATAAATTTCCAATTAAAATTAACGAACAACTCTATTTGCGCAAGGATTTTAGAGACAGTATTCAAAATCAAATTATCAATTCAGAATTACTCGAAGACAAAGAGTATCGCTACAGTGATTTGCCCTATTACATTCTGAAACTAATCATAGAAAATCACTATAACCTTCCCTTGGATGCATTGGTGCAACAGCATTTTTATAAACCCTTAGGAGCTAATTATTCTACCTATAGCCCTTTAGATAAATTTAGCATAAACCAGGTTGTTCCTACCGAAATAGATAAGTACTTTCGCTTTGGTACTGTTCACGGTTATGTTCATGATATGGGTGCTGCCATGCAAAATGGAATTGGTGGTCATGCCGGTTTATTTAGTACTGCCAATGATGTTGCAAAGCTTATGCAGTTATATCTTCAAGAAGGAACATACGGCGGTAAACGCTACTTTTCGGCAGACACATTTAGGATGTTTAATACCTGTCATTATTGCGACCAAGATAATCGAAGAGGTATAGGATTTGATAAACCGCAACTCGAAGACGAAGGACCTACATGTGGCTGCTTGTCGATGACAAGTTTTGGGCATTCTGGATTTACAGGAACATATACTTGGGCTGACCCTGAAGAAGAAATAGTTTATGTATTTTTGTCCAATAGAACGTATCCAGAATCTGGATCCAATCGTCTCTTAAAAGAAAATATCAGAACAGAAATTCAACGTCTAATCTACGAATCAATTATAGAATAATATGAATATAGGAATTGTGTGTTATCCAACATTTGGTGGTAGTGGTGTTTTGGCAACTGAACTAGGCTTAGAATTATCTCGAAAAGGGCATGAAGTACATTTCATTACCTATAGTCAACCTGTGCGTTTAGAACTCTTGAGTTCCAATGTGCAATTTCATGAAGTTAATGTTCCAGATTACCCCTTATTTCATTACCAACCCTATGAGTTAGCCCTGTCCAGTAAATTGGTCGATATGGTCAAGATTCATAACATTGATGTCTTGCATGTACACTATGCCATTCCTCATGCCTATGCGGCTTATATGGCCAAAAAAATGCTTCATGAAGAAGGTATTGATGTACCAATCGTAACCACCTTACACGGTACTGATGTGACCTTAGTGGGGAGCCACCCTTTTTATAAAACAGCAGTTACATTTAGCATTAATAAATCAGATGCCGTAACCTCAGTTTCTCAAAATTTAAAAGAAGTTACACAGCATTTATTCAATACACAAAAAGACATAAAAGTCATTCCAAATTTTATTGATATAGAAAAATACCAAACAACTTATATAGACTGTGACCGTCATCTTTTAGCACTTCCAGAGGAACGCGTCATTACGCATGTAAGTAATTTTAGACCTGTCAAACGCATTGCGGATGTGGTTGAAATTTTCTATAGAATTCAAAAAGAACTGCCAGCAAAACTAATGATGGTAGGGGAAGGCCCAGAGCGTAAAAATGCCGAACAATTATGTAAAACCTATAACATTGAGGATAAAGTGGTGTTTTTAGGGAATAGTAATGAAGTAAATAAAATATTATGTTTTAGTGATTTATTTTTATTACCCTCTGAAACAGAGAGTTTCGGATTAGCCGCATTAGAAGCTATGGCTTCTGGAGTTCCCGTAATTTCAAGTAATTCTGGAGGTATTCCCGAAGTGAATATTGAAGGGGTGTCAGGACATTTAAGCCCAGTAGGTGCGATCGACGAAATGGCTCAAAATGCAATTAAGATTCTTAAAGATGACAGGACTTTAAATACATTTAAAGAAGGTGCACAAGTCACGGCGACTAAATTTGATATTCACAAAATTGTTCCTTTTTATGAAACTATTTATGAAGAAGCGCTCCAAAACTGCATTTCAATTTAATTTATAAAAAGAATCCACACTTAGTAGCGTTGGAATTTTTGTTTTTATAATAATACAATTACTTTTACATTCTAAAGACTTAAGAATTAGTATATGGCGGGTAATGCATTTGGATCGATTTTTAAACTGACAACATTTGGGGAATCTCATGGCGCTGCTATTGGCGGTGTGATTGATGGATGTCCTGCGGGAATTACAATTGATTTTGAAGCGATTCAGCTCGAAATGGACCGTCGTAAACCCGGGCAATCTGCTATTGTTACTCAACGTAAAGAACCGGATACTGTTAAGTTTTTATCTGGAATTTTTGAAGGGATCACTACAGGAACACCTATTGGTTTTGTGATAGAAAACGCCAATCAAAAATCGAATGATTATACCCATATAAAAGATGTATTTCGTCCGAGTCATGCCGATTTTACCTATACCGAAAAATACGGTCAACGTGATTATAGAGGTGGCGGCCGCAGTTCGGCACGTGAAACAGCCTGTCGTGTGGTGGCAGGTGCGATAGCAAAACAATTTCTTAAAACCATTGACATCAACGCCTATACGTCATCAGTTGGCGAGATTGTACTAAATAAATCATACAAAGATTTAGATTTGGCCAATGCGGAAACCAACGACGTACGCTGTCCAGACTCTGAAGTAGCCGCACAAATGATTTCAAAAATTAAAGCCATTCGTAAAGAAGGGGATACCATAGGAGGCGTTATATCTTGTGTGATAAAAAATGTTCCCGTAGGCCTAGGCGAACCGGTATTTGACCGTTTGCATGCACAGCTCGGAAAAGCCATGCTATCCATTAATGCTGTAAAAGGCTTTCAATACGGTAGTGGATTTGAAGGCACCCAACTCAAAGGCAGTTTGCATAACGACGCTTTTAATGCCGATGGCTCTACAAAAACCAACTTATCTGGAGGGATTCAAGGCGGTATCAGTAACGGAATGGACATCTATTTTGATGTGGCTTTTAAGCCAGTTGCCACCATTATGCAAGCTCAAGACACGATTGACAAAGATGGGAATGTAGTTGAAATGCATGGAAAAGGACGGCACGATCCTTGTGTAGTTCCAAGAGCCGTTCCTATTGTCGAAGCCATGGCAGCCTTGGTCATCGCCGACTTTATGCTGTTAAATCGGCTGAGTAAAGCTTAGAACTTATAAACTAAAACATATGAAATCACTTGCGCTACATTGGAAAATATTAATAGGCATGCTTTCTGGTGTGACCTTTGGTTTTATAATGCTCGAAGTTGGGGGTGCTAATTTTGTGGCCAATTGGATCAAACCCATTGGAACTATTTTTGTAAAGCTCTTAAAACTAATTGCAGTACCACTTATTTTGGCTTCGCTTATTAAAGGGATTTCAGATTTAAAAGACATTTCAAAATTTGCGTCTATTGGGCTCAAAACTATTATTATTTATGTGCTCACCACCGTGATTGCCATTAGTATTGGACTGATTTTGGTGAATACTTTAAATCCAGGTGACGGGGTATCTACTGAAACCATTTCTAAACTCACTGAAACCTATGCCGACAACAGCAGTGTGCAAGGAAAAATTGCAGAAGCCAGTCGTCAACAAGCCAGTCGTCCTTTAGATTTCTTAGTGGATATGGTGCCGGATAATGCGTTTTCTGCACTAAGCAACAACAAGCTCATGCTTCAAGTGATTTTCTTAGCGATGTTTTTAGGAATATCTCTCTTGTTAGTGGGTGAAAAAAGTGCCAAACCCCTCAAAAATTTCTTTGATTCTTTGAATGATGTGGTACTGAAAATGGTGGATTTAATCATGCTTACGGCACCCTATGCCGTATTTGCTTTATTGGCCAATGTGGTGGTGTCTTCTGGAGATCCAGAGTTGTTATATGCCCTGTTGTTTTATTCGGGAGTTGTTGTAGGTGGTTTAGCATTAATGGTTTGTTTTTACTTGGTTTTGGTTTCTGTGATTACCAAAAAGAATCCATTGTGGTTTCTGAAACAAATCAGTCCAGCACAGTTATTAGCATTTTCCACCAGTAGCAGTGCCGCGACCTTACCTGTGACGATGGAACGGGTGGAAGAGCACTTAGGCGTCGATAAAGAAGTGTCTAGTTTTGTGTTGCCTGTAGGAGCAACCATCAATATGGACGGGACGAGTTTATACCAAGCCGTAGCAGCGGTTTTTATAGCCCAAGCCTTGGATTTTGATTTGACCTTCGCAGATCAATTGACCATTGTCCTCACGGCGCTTTTAGCGTCCATTGGAAGTGCAGCAGTGCCAGGAGCGGGAATGGTGATGTTGGTGATTGTCCTAGAATCGGTTGGCTTTCCAGCAGATAAGTTGGCCATTGGATTGGCGCTTATTTTTGCGGTGGACCGCCCCTTAGACATGTGCCGTACCATGGTAAATGTCACAGGCGATGCCACTGTGTCTATGATTGTTGCCAAGTTTGAAGGTAAGCTTCATAAACCAAAATCTAAAGAATGGGACGACCATTTGGAGGAGGTGAAGTAAGTTTTTCTGATACCACTAACGGATTGGACTGGTAGCGACGTCATTTTTCAACAAGACTGTTTAGAAATTCATCGGGAGACATCACAGGAAGCATAGATGTTTTAAAATCTTTTCCATTTCTGGTAATGATTAATTCACAACCAGATTCACTAGCACTAAAATATTGAAGTGCATCTTCAAAATCTTTGAAGGAAGAATTCAAGCCTTTTTCAATTGTTTGTGCATCAAGAGAACAAATTTCACTTATAACATTGAATTTTCTCAATTTTTCTAGCGCCTTTTTTGAGTTTTCAAATTTTGATATAAAATAATGCACCGTTGCATATGAAATAGGAGATACCACTAAAGTGATAACCTCTTTTTCTCCTAAGGATGCTATTTTAGCTATGGATTGATAGAATGGCTGGCGTTCCCCCAAAAGGTCTAACATCACATTTGTATCTATAAAAATTCGTTTACTCATTTGTATTTCTCCATTACGTAATCTGAGTAACCTTCTTTGTAATCTAAATCAGTAGGAATATTAATCCCTGTAGCCATACTTTTTACAAAAGGAGAAATTTCAAAACCCGTTTCATTTTTTTCAGATGTTAGCGAATGCAGATAAGCCTCAATAATTCTTGATAAACTCATTTTTTTATCAGAAGCATATTTTTTTGCATTCTCAATAATTTCCTGATTTAACTTTAATGTTAGTTTCTTATCCATAAAAATAATTTATACGTACAAATATAATAAATTAATCCGTATAGTTTAGAACATAATTTTTTAGGATGCCTCGCTGGTGCCACGCTAAAGCGTGGCGCTGGTTGGGGACCTCTTGTTTCTCTTTTATTTTTTTATGTTCCGCGAAGTCAGAGACTTTGCGGAGCGGGCGTTAGCTACAGTACTTTTTTAAATAATATTCACATACTTCATAAGTTTCCTCAAAAGCAGAAAAATTAAGATATAAGTTCCATTTCTTATTATACTCTTGATAAGAGCCATGTAAAATTAAGTCTCTGTCATCTTTAAATCTTCCTTTAAGGAAATCCAAACGGGTGTTTAAATCAATTAGTATATTTTCTCTATCCATACCAAATTCACTTCGATATTCTTTTAATGTTTTATCTTTTCCGAGCATTAGTGATAGCCTCGTCTCATCAATAACTATGTCTTTTTTCCAAGTTACATCTCTCAATAACCTATTTAATGACATAAATTGATCTTCCGAAAAATTTTCTCCAAGTTCGTGAGGTATTGAAAGAAAATTAGCTAATTTTCTAACCATTCCCTCAACTGTTGTCATTAGAATTAAATTACATCCTCTAAATAGCTTTCTGTCATAACATTTGATAGCTTCTTTAATACTATCAGCAAAAGGTTGGTAGAATTCATAGTGTTTAAGGCTTGGGATAATTTGAGCTTTTATTTGTTCTAATAAATCTGGTAAATGTTTTCCTAAATCGTCTAAATCTAATTCTCCTTTCGATATACCAATTGCTTGTAAAACAGTTACTCTTCTTGACCATAATATTTCTGTTCTTATCGCAATATGAAAAGAATTAGATAACATGAACATTATGTCAGGATCGAAAGGTCTGTTTAGATTAAAACTAAATGGATTTTCCTTGTTTGTTTTTAAGTTGTTACAATGAATTTTTATTTTGTCCTCGTCTAACTCTTCAATTAATTGTTTTACATATCTTGACAAGTTTTCAATACATTTCTCTGTTTTGATTTTCTGGCGTTTGGTTAATTTGTCAAGACCAGGTGTAATAGCAAAATCTTTCATTTGCATCATGCAACTATCTATCGTTCCTTTAATACCATTTTCACGCTCTAAATAATCATTTTGTACATCTGTTGGATTATCAAAATAGAAAATTTGAGTTTCCAATTTTTCAATTATTTCTCCAATAGTAAGTGAATGTGATATCATATTCAGGTATTGAAGCTAACGGTTTGGATATGAGTAGTAGGCGAGGTACGAGCCTATTACTTATATCTTTTGTTGGTAGCCGTTTTTTCATTTTCATAGTATAAATTTCTTCCTTATTTCAGAAGTTGGTATTTCACAATAATCATTCTTTAAAATTCGCTTTCTACGATTTGAAATAAAATCATAAAAGCAATCAGATACTTTTTTAGGTATCAAAAACATAACATAACCAAGTATTCTAAAATAAGAGATTCTCAATAGTATCTTTCTTATTGCTGTGCTCTTTATATAAAAATTCTTTTTTTTAATCAAAATTATAGTTGATTTTTCTAATCCTTTAATGTTATATTTTAACAAAAATTTTATTCCAAATTCTGAAAGACTTGAAACAAATTTAAAATTATTGTTCTTGTCATTTTTTGCAAAAACCATAATCATTTTATTGCAAAAGCCACAATCTCCATCATAAATCACAAACCTCATCAATCAGAAATATTAGTTTTTATCCAATTGGTTATGAAATTCATAACAACTGGTGAAAAAGTTTGGTTGATTTCAGAATACTCATTTGGTAATCCAGTTTTACATTCTTGAAATAAATGATTTAGATTAGGGAAAATTTTTGTCGAAAGTAATTTTTTAGGTCGTATCATTTTCTTTAGTATTTCAATATTTTTTGGCAATACTTGTAAATCCTTACTGCCACTAAGTGCTAAAACATTACATTCCAGTTTTTTGATGGTACTTTTAGGCTCATATGTAAGAAATTTTCTAAACCAAGGCGACATCAATTTTTCTGTTTCATTGCTAACATAATTTTCTTTGTCTGTTTCATTTAATTTAACTTCCTCATCATTTAAAACTTCTTGTAACAATTTAGAAATTTCATTTTTTAGCACCTCATCATTCTCAATTTTAACGACTAAATCAAACAACTTTTTATTTATTTCTTGCTTTTTTTCAATCTCTAGTTTTTCTAAACCTAAAACTTTTCCAATTGCTCTTTGTTGTGATAAGATTAGCTTATCTCCTCTTATTGCAGGAGAGGCTAACAATACAATAAAATCTATTTCTTTTAATTTACTTGCTACAATAGAAGCTGTCAACCCTCCTTCACTATGTCCAACTAATCCTATTCTATTATAGTTAATGTCATTCCTTTTCTTTATATAATTTACTGCTGAAATAACATCTTTAGCAAAATCAAATGTTGTAGCAGTTTTAAACGTGCCTTCTGATTTACCTACACCTCTTTCGTCAAATCGTAAGACAGCTATTCCATTTTTGCTCAAATAATCTGATAAAACCAAAAAGGGTCTGTGTCCAAATATTTCGGAATCTCTGTTTTGGACTCCACTACCGCTAATTAGAACTACAATCGGAAAATCGTCTATTCCCTTTGGAATAGTAAGCGTCCCTGATAAAAGAATTTCATCTTCTGTATTTTCAAAAACGAGTTCTTCTACATTATACGGAAAGGGTGGTATAGGTGTTTGGGGCTTTATTCTCTTATTGACTTCTAATTTTGATAAATTTAAAGGAAGAGATAATCCAGCCTGCTTGAATGTTCCTATAATACTATCTTTAGAAGATAATTTTCCTGTAAACTCAATCCCAATATTAACAATAGAAATGTTTAAAATAGAGTCTTTAAAATCTATCGCAGTAACGGGAATATTTTTTGCTCCTTGATTAGGGCTATCCATTGTAGCCGAGTAGTTTTTCTGTTCTTTAAAAATATTGAAAACTATCGTTAATTCGGTACTTTGTATTTCTAATTTTCCCGACCATGTTCCTGTTATTTCTTGAGCATAAAAAGATGTATGGAGCGATAAAAATAGTATTATGTATAGTAGTTTTTTACTAGTCATCTTTATTCATTTTTAATTTTTTCTCGATCCAATAAACTAAAAAGGATATCTCAACTATAAATAAGATAATAAAGACTGATATGGTAATATTTGCAAATATTAAAGATAATGCAAGATTGAGCCCAGAAAAAAATAAAAATCCAACAGAGGCTTTTCTATTTGAAAAAACCCAATTATCCATATTCTTCATAGAACGTTTTGTTCTGTATCCGTATATATAGTTAATTTTTTTTGGTGGAATTAGAAGATAAATTAACGATATACCTAAAAGGATTAGTGATATTAAAGTTATTGTAGTCATAATTTGTGTTTTTAGAATTTAAAAATAAAATTAAACAAGCAGTCATTGTAAGAAAAAAACTAACAAGTCCAAAAAAGATAAGAATGCCAAAATGAAACAATATACCTGCTATTAGTAACTTGCGTTTAATTTTTTTGTTTGAAGTAAAAATTGTGAATGATAAGGTCAATTCAAAAAGCAAGACAAGCCAAGTTAAGAAAGTAGACAAAAAAGAACTTTTCAAAATAAAATCAATTAATGGCATATAAAAATTAGTTGGACCAAATAGAGGTTCTGTAAACCAATAGTATAAAGCAGTTCCGTTTTTCCATTCTTCAACATCGAATTTACCAACTGCCGCAAAGAAATAAATTATAAAAACTTGAAGTACAATTAACCAATGAAAGATGTTAGCTATCATATTTTCGTAAAAATTGTGTTCATAATTTTTTCTATGCCAGTGCCATTTTCTTTTATCAAATATGCAAATTGGAATAAGTAAAAAAGTAACAATTGAAGCTATTTGGTCTCCGCCATCTGCTATTGTAGTTAGGTTAAAGTAACTATATGTTACTAACCAATGAAAAAAACAAGTTATACGCGGAAAGACACCAATAATAACAAAAAATAAAATACCAATACTAAGCCAATAACCGTATTCTATGCTTGGAAACCACGTATATACATTTAAACTTAAATTATCTATATTAGGCTTATTCTCATTAGAAACACCAGAAAAAAACAACAATGTTGTATTATTGAATAATAAAGTAATAAAAGTAGATAGGGCTAATAAAGTTCTACTTAGTCCTAGAAAGTTTGTCCAATAATTATTTTCGTTGATATAATTTACATTCATACTACTTTTTGTTAATTGATAATATTATGTAGGACATTTGCGAATAAACTGATAACTTACTTTTATACCACTCATAAGGCATAGGATTTCCTTTTTCGATAAGAAAATCCCCATAAATCATAGGTTCTTTAGCTGTGATTGAAACTTTAGAAAGAGAATCTATGTGTATCTCATTAACATTCCCTTGATAGTCATACCAAAGATTGTTATTAATATTATCTAAAATATAATTAATTTTATGTCTAATTGAACGGTTCTCTCTTTTCATACCTAAAAGTTGATCTATAGAAGATGATTTTACATCGACTCTATTAAAATTAGTATTTTCCATATTGTAAATCAAAAAATAATCTTTATGGACATCTTTTGTAAAGAAAGCCCACCCTTGGGGTGTTAATCTATAAATTTCTGTTTTAAAAGGTAATTTATAATTTAAAGTTATAGGGTTGGGCTCTAATGCTATTATAATTATGTAAGTAATAAACAATGAAACCAACCCTATAACTGAATAAAAAGCAATCTTTTTTTTCAAAACGCCCTCTCGTTTAATTCTTCGGCAATTTGAATTGACAAAGCCTCTAAAGTAATATTTCCAGTTACTGACTTTTGTTGAGCCCAAGTAATTGATATTGATACAGCAATAGTAACAGCAACAGCAACAGCTGCAATTACTGCAACCACTAGCGCTGCAACAAGAACAGCACAAGCTTCTTTACTATAAGCATTTGGAATATTCTTTTTAATGCTTTCAATATCCTTAGTTTTTGATATTTCCTCTATTGTCAAATCATGTAATGCAAGTTTTTCATTTGCCCAAGGAATAATATCTTCGGCTGATTTAGATATTACTTTTGAAATTAAACTGGGATTTTGGGAATACATAACTTTTTGAAAATCCTCAAAATAATTTTGGTTCTTTCCCTTTAAAAAATCAACTATCTCAGTTTTATAAGTTTCAAATTTGGTTAGTTCGCTTTCAGATAATTTTCCTTTAGTGTCAATACTGGATAATGAAGGTAATTTTTCAGTTAAAACACCGTCAGCGAAGAAAATTGATTTAAATATTTCTTCCCCACTTAGTTTGTTCTCAACTGGAGTTTCAACACCGTCGTCATATTGTTCGCAACTAACAAACAGCACTAAAAATGCCATAAATAAAGAAATCGGTATTAATTGTTTTCTAATAGATTTCATAATCATAAAATTAAATTACGCCTACACTCTTCTTTTAAGTCGTTTTTTCAGCTTCCCCGACCGTTAGCTTTCACTTTTTGCAACTGTTTTCTCAAACACTTCTTTCAAATTTCCTAACCATAAATCAAAGTTTCGGTTAGCGAGTTTTCCAGTAAGCTGTTGCTCCAAATGGCTACCAACTAGTGTATATACACACCTTTAGGTGTGTTTATTTCCATTAAGTTCAGACCTTTGTTCAACAATACATCCCAAATTGGTGTGTATTGTTGAATTTTTGGTTTTATAAATCATTTTTATATATGTTTTCATTTCACTTATTTTACATTACAAAACCTAAGTTTAGTGTTCGTTGCGAGGCATAGGATGCGTTCAATTTGTTTTAAATACAATGCACAGGCGCACAGCAATCTGCAAGAGCAATATCCTTATAGCTTACTAAAAAATTGAATTGGTTAAAATGAAGAATCAGATTTGAGGTCTAAGACTGGGTTAAATTTAGTAAAAATAATTTAATATAGATAAAGAGAGCAAGGTTTTAACATTCTGATCTGTTTTTAGGAATCAAGTAGAAGAAGTGAAGTCGTTTTTATTCGAAATTCAACAACGTTTCCTGTATAGAATCCCTTTGTTTTGAATTCACATTAACGTCATCTGCATAGCTAGTCCAGTTTTGTACTGTTGTATGTATTTCAGCGATGATCGTGTCTGGTTTTTTTATATTCATTGCTTTAGCAAAGGCCACTAAATCTTCTTTATTAAGATTTGTTCTTTTTCCATTGATACTTAAGGCGTGTTGACTCACCCAGATGCTGTCCGGTCTATACGCGTGGCAAATGTCGTATGCGGGTGCTAATTCCCATTCCCCACCTTCTTTAAGTCGAAAAGCAAAATTCTTAGTATGGTCGTCACAGTTTCTAGCAATCACATTAAAAACCATTCTACGATACATTTGCTCTGCATCGGGATAGGGCAGGCGTAGAATTCGCATTGTTTGGAATAACTGCTCGTAACTATAGCTTCTGACTTCATTAAAATCATAGTGCTGCAGTGCACAAAAGGTTTGAATGTGGTGTTTAATAGCGCCTTTGTCTCGGTCAAATCGTTTTGTCATAAAATGTGCTCTGCCATTTTCTTCCAATAATTCGGATGCCATCATGTGGAGTCCACAATCTTTTGCCATATTATAATAGGCCATTTCAATACGGCCATAGCCTTTGCTTTCTCCAAACTGCGCAGCACTCACGCCATCTAATTTTATGAGCCAATGCTCAAATCCTTGTGGTGCATTTGTTTGCCCTGAACGTACCTGTCCCGTTTTTTTATTATAAGCAATAATGGCTTTTGGTCTAGCACCCCCTGCAGAGGTTCCTATTTTCAAAATATCCAGCACTGCTTGTTGTTCGTTTGCATTTAAGTTTGTTTCAAACCCCTCTCTTTTATGTAACATGCGTTGGGCAATATCCACCAAACTATTTATTTCAACGTGAAAACTTTTTTTAGTTGATTTTAGCTGTGCAGGTTCAAATTCTAAGGCGCCCATACCGCGTGTTCCTATAAAACACAGTTGTTCTACAGGGTTCATACTGTTCTCTGGGCGTCCGTTTTGTGCCAACCAAATATTTATTAATTGATTTCCGTAGTTATCGGGTAACACATCGGCCAGTAAGCCTGGCAAGCCTTTGAATGTGTCGTAGACACTGTTTTTTGAAGGCCTTAATTCTGGAAATGAAATAATGTTTTGACTGGAGCTAATCGGCATTTTGATAGGGGCTAACTCTATGTTTTTAGATTTAAATTTAGGCGCATATTCAAAACTAGCCAGCTGTTGCGCTTCATCCCAAGCAACGGCTCCAACGGTTTGTCCCCAAATTTTAACAAATGCGGTTTTTATTGCTACCATTGGCTTGTTTCTTGTTCATTTACATCAGGGTCTGTACTTGCGCGTTGTCTTTTTTGTTTTTCTAATTTCGCAAGGGTTAAAGGACTTAATTGCGTTTCAATTTTAAAAATATCAAGGATGTCGAGTAGATCAAGCGCCCTTAAAATTTGTATTAAAGAGGTTAATGATATGGGCTCTCCATTTTCTACTTTACTTAGAGTCCAGCGATTAATCCCCGCGTTTTCAGCAATAGTGGCCTGCGTTTTATTTTGAATTAAACGTTGGTGTTTGATGTAGTCCCCAATTAAGGCTACAAAGGATTTGTCACTCCTTGACACCCATTCCATGTTAGTATTTGCCATCTTTAATGCTTTTTTTGTACTTAGTGTTGGTATTTACCAATTCAAAGATACAAAAAATAGTTGTATTAGATAATATAATGTTGGTAATTACCAGTTTTAGATGTGTTTAATGAAGTTAATGTTGGTAAATACCAATATAGAGTTCTTGCTGAATCTGTTTCTAAACACACCACATACATGCACACCGCTGTGCAACTACAGTTTTTTAAATACAGTACTAAAAAATTGAATTGGTTAAAATGAAGAATCAGATTTGAAATCTAAGACTGGGTTAAATTTAGTAAAAATAATTTAATGTACATAAAGAGAGCAAGGTTTTGACATTCGGAAATACATCATATCAATCCAAAAACCGCTCTTTTAAGGCTTCCGTAGGCACTCTGCATTGCTTTGTTTTTCCAAACCAGCGGTAGCGGTTGTTCGCGATAAAGGAGTACAGGCCATCACGTAAAAAACGCGGTAGGAGGAACCCAATTAGAAAAACGCTACACAACCCTCCTAAGATTTTGCACAGTTTCAAAACCGCGGTACTTCGATCGTAAAATTTACCATCCGTATAAACTATAATACTGTCTAATTTTTCATGATTTAGCAGCGCTTTTGGAATCACTTTTTGGGCATAAGTACTCTGTAAGGCTGCAAATTTTAAAACGCCTTTATTATCTTTGGATATCAGGAAATTTACACTGCGATTGCAGAGGTTACACACGCCGTCAAAAAAGACAATTTTTTGCATTACTTTTTAGTCTTCACATATTCAAGACGGTCAATATTAACTGTTGTAGTAAACAGCCCATAATTAACCACCGCTTTGTTTTTTTCGAGCTTATCCAAAGTACCCACAGCACGGCCATCTTCTAAACGCACAGAGTCTCCAATGACAAGAATGCGTTTGGGTTTTGGTGGAATTAAAGCTGCTTTTGCTTTCTGTTGCTTTTTCTCTTTGCGAATCACCTCTACTTTTTTGTCAACCTCTTTTTTGAGCTCGGTTTCCTTAATCTTTTGCGCCTTTTTCTGTTTGAGGCTTATTTTTTGACGTTTCGAATTTTCGATCTGAACCAACTTAAAAAGCTCATTCATCAATTCGCGTTTCCGATTGTTCTCGAAATAGCTTTCGCCCAAATCACTAATTTTTTGCCCCAAATACACCAAGCGCTGATTACTGTCAAAAAGCTCTTGATAGCTTTGCAGTTTTTTCTTGGCCTTAGCATTAGTCGTTTCTAATTTATCAGCTTCTAAACTCTTTTTAATTTCATTTTGCTTGAGGGCTCGTTCTGTTTTTTCAAGTTTAGATCGCTCTTTTTGAAGCTTTGCAATGGTTTTATCAAAGCGTATTTTGCCGCGTTCGATTTTCTTTTTTGATCGGTTGATCAAACTAAAAGGGATACCGTTTTTCTGAGCCACCTCAAAAGTAAAGGAGCTCCCGGCTTGCCCAATGACCAACTTATACAAGGGCAGTAAGGTCTTTTCATCAAACAACATATTTGCATTTTGGATGTGTGGCAATTCATTGGCCAGTAGTTTTAAATTACTGTAATGCGTAGTAATAATCCCAAAGGCTTCGCGCTCATAAAACACTTCTAGGAAGGTTTCTGCCAGCGCACCACCCAATTCAGGATCACTACCCGTTCCAAATTCATCAATTAAAAAGAGCGTGTGCTTGTTACATTTCTTTAAAAAATAATTCATTTGTTTCAAGCGATAGCTATAAGTACTTAGGTGATTTTCTATGGATTGATTGTCGCCAATGTCACTTAAAATTGAATCAAACAAACAGAGTTTTGAGCGTTCATGCACAGGAATCAACATCCCCGATTGCACCATAATTTGCAACAGCCCTACGGTTTTAAGTGTAATGCTTTTTCCGCCTGCATTAGGTCCCGAAATCACAATAATTCGACTTTCGGTCGTCATGGTAATCGTTTGAGGAAAGGTGGTAATCCCCTCATTTTTATTCGCAACCAACAGCAATGGATGGTAGGCGTCAACAAGATCTATTTCTTGGTGCGTAGTGACTTCTGGGAGGACTGCATCAATGGTTTTGGCATACTTCGCTTTGGCATAGATGACATCTATTTTTGTTAGAAACTGTTGATAGGATTCTAGCAGTGGACTGTAGCCACTTATAAAACTTGTGAGTTCAAGTAAAATTCGCTTGATTTCTTCAGTTTCTTCAAACTCTAAATTATTAAGATCGCGTTGATGTTGTTGTGTCGTATCGGGTTCGATATATACAATACTCCCAGTTTTACTTGCCCCCAAAATACTCCCTTTTACTTTACGGCGATACATGGCTTTTACGGCCAATACACGGCGGTTTTCCATGACCGTTTCACGAATATCATCTAAATACTCAGCACTGTTATACATGCTTAAAGCAGAGTTGAAACTGGTATTGATTTTAGTACGAACAGATTGAATGGATTTACGTAAACCATATAGCGTTTCAGAAGCATCGTTGCGAATCTCTCCAAATTTATCAACCACACTATGAATTGCTTCAGGAATGTCTTTGTTTGCCTCTAGTTGTAGAGAAACCTTATGTAAAAGCGGATAATATTCATGAAATTTCTTGAAGAATTTCAGTAATATATTAGTGGTCACACAAATGCTTGCTATTCTTCGAAACCCATCTATTTCTAAATAATTATTTTCAATTCGAATTAATTTTAATTGTTCGGTGATGGCATCAAATCCATGATTCGGAATTCGATTTTCGTTATCAAAAGAGGATACAAATTCATTGGTGAGTCGCAGCGCTTCGGTAACATCTTCTCTTTTTGAAAATGGTAAAGTTGCTAGGATCTCAGCTTTTCCTAGAGTTGTGACATTGTGAGATGCCAGCTGTTGGATTACGGATTCGAATTCTAAATCCTGCAATGTTTTCTTGGAAATGTTAATCATAGCGTTCGTGCATAAGTCATTACAAATGTAGGTATTAAAGTTTAAAATATATAGCTTAAGTTTGTAGTCTAAGTCTTAATTTTTAAGCAATTTTATATGTTACAGCTCAAAGGAACTTGGCGTTCCCATTTAGAATCTGAATTTAAGAAATCTTATTTCGAGAAACTAGATCGTTTTATACGTGCAGAATATGAGTCAAACTCATGCTATCCTCCTATAGAACAGGTTTTTAATGCGTTTGAGCATTGCCCTTTTGAAGCTGTAAAAGTTGTCATTTTAGGTCAAGATCCGTATCATGGCGCAGGGCAGGCTAACGGATTGTGTTTTTCGGTGAATGAGGGTATGCCACATCCGCCGTCTTTAAAAAATATTTTTAAGGAATTAGAATCCGATTTGAACCTTCCATATCCATTTAGTGGTGATTTATGCTCGTGGGCAAGCCAAGGGGTACTGCTGTTAAATGCGACCTTGAGTGTGCGTGCAAAGGAGGCAGGAAGCCATCAAAAACAGGGTTGGGAGGAATTCACAAATCAGGTTATTAAAACCTTATCTTCTAAAAAATCGAATATAATTTTCTTATTGTGGGGGAGTTTTGCTAAAACTAAAATCAAACTTATCGACACTCAAAAACATACTATTTTGGAAAGTGGACATCCATCGCCCATGAGTGCCAATCGTGGGTATTGGTTTGGGAATAAGCATTTTAGTAAAACGAATGCAGTCTTGGAATCCTGGGGAGCGACTCCCATACAATGGGGCTAATCCTCCAGAGAGGCAACCAATTGATCGAATGGTAATTTTTTTGAGATGATGTCTAATTTTAATAATTGATTTTGAACAGCTTCAACAGTCGATGGCGAAATGTTTTCTTGTGACCATTCTGTGAGTGCTAACCAATTTTTCACATCGTCATTTTTTTGTTCATATCGCTCGGAAATAATCGTATCAATTTCAGGGACTCGTTTAAAACCCGATGTAATAGTATTAATGACTTTTAGTATGGCTTGAAGCGTTTCCTTTTCATTGGCAATGAATTCATCACGAACTGCAATGACAAAGCAAGGCCAAGGCGTTGGGCAATCCCCTAAACGACGGAACGTGTTCTGATCAACCAATGGCTTTGTCGTAAATTTTTCCCACATAAAATAATCCGCTTTTTGATGGGTGAGTGCATCTACGGCACCGTCTAAATCTTTGACAACTTCAAACCGTAAATCAGATGCTGTATCCCAATCGAGTTCTAATGCATTCACATACGCCATAAGATGAGATCCAGAACCATAGCGACTGATAGCCGCCCGTTGACCTTTCAGCTCACTTAGTTGTTTAAAAGCAGAATTTTCTGCCACATGAATTCCCCAAATTAAAGGGGATTTCACAAAAACTTGTACAATTTTACAAGGATTGCCCTCCGTTATATCTTTGATGATGCCTTCCGTTAGAATCACTGCGATGTCAATCTCATTATCGCGCAGTGCTTTGGTCATTTGACCGGTTCCACCAAAATAATCGTTCCAGCGAACGTTGATATCGTGAGGTTTAAAATGACCTTGCTTTAAAGCCAAATACCAAGCGTAATTGAAGTGTTCTGGAACTCCGCCAATGCGTACATTTTTCATGTGTGTATTGTTATTGATTTTTAAGGGTCACATGTTACATCCATTTGACTATTTTTCTTAGGTTTTCAAGTTTTAGCTATGGATGTTTCATTTAAGAAATAAGTTTACTTAGCGTATATATTATTAATTTTTCGATAGTAGCTTGTGGATCTTTACTAAAAGTTCCCAAAGCTCTGTTGGCTAAAATAGCATTCATTGAACAGGCTTCATGTCCCAATAATTTGGATAAGCCATAAATGGCAGAAGTCTCCATTTCAAAATTGGTCACTCTTAAGCCGTTATACTCAAAACTATCCATTTTATGATTTAGACTTTCGTCCTGTAATTCTAAGCGTAATACACGGCCTTGAGGCCCATAGAAACCGCCACAAGTCGCAGTCAATCCGTTAATGGTCTGCTCACTTTTTAGTTTAGCTTCTAATAGTTTTGAGTTTTGAATAATAACAGGATAGGGTTTTTGTGGACTCCATTGCGTATGGTTCACAAAAGCAGCTTCGATATCGGCATGTTTGATCGCATCAATTTTGTAGGACTGCAACATTCCATTAATATCCATTGCATAATTACTAATAACAAAACTATCAACATCAATATCTGGTTGTAATGCCCCTGAAGTTCCAATACGAATAATAGATAAACGGCTTTTTTTCGCTTTGATTTCTCGAGTTTCAAAATCAATATTCACCAAAGCATCCAGTTCATTGATGACAATATCAATATTGTCTGGACCAATCCCCGTAGAAATAACAGAAAGTCGTTTTCCTTTATAGATTCCGGTTTGTGTTTTAAATTCTCGACTTTGGGTTTCAAAATCTATAGAATCAAAATGTTTGGTAACTTCAGCAACACGCTCTTGATCTCCCACAAAAATAATGGTATCCGCAATGTCCGAAGGTTTTAGATGAAGATGGTAAATACTACCATCCGAATTGAGTATGAGTTCAGAGTTTTTTATAGACATTTGATTGTTTTATGATTAGCCTCCAACACGTTTGACATTGAATCCCAATGCTTTCAAAAACTCCATAATTTTATCTCTGTAATCTCCTTGTATGATGATGCTGTCGTTTTTAAAACTTCCACCAACACTAAACTTCTTTTTGAGATCTTTGGCGAGGCTTTTAAAGTCTTTATCCGCACCAGTGTAACCTTCAATGATAGTGATGGGTTTCCCTTTTCGTTTTTCGTATTTGCAAATTATAGGATCATCTTGCATCCAAAGGGATGTTTTTTTAACTTCGGAATGCTCCTCAGGAGTTTCGGTATGCTCTGGGAATAGGTTTTTTAGTTGGTCTTTTAAATCCATTATTTTTTGGCTAATCCCAATTCTTTTAAGCGTTGATCCAAATATTCTCCAGCAGTGATGTCTTCAAATTGTTTTGGGTGTTCGGCATCAATACAGTTCTCCAAAACGTCTAATTTCATGGCACTGATTGGGTGTAAGAAAAAAGGAATCGAATAGCGTGACGTACCCCACAGTTCTCGTGGTGGGTTGATTACTCTGTGGATGGTTGATTTTAATTTATTATTGGTATGTCGGGATAACATATCACCAACATTGATCATTAATTCATCTGGATTAGCCATGGCATCAATCCATTCGCCATCATGATTTTGAACTTGTAGTCCTTTCCCTTGTGCGCCCATTAATAGGGTGATGAGATTGATATCGCCATGTGCTGCAGCACGTTCAGCATTTTTTGGTTCTTCTTTAATAGGAGGGTAGTGAATAGGACGTAAAATACTATTCCCATTATGCACATAGTTGTCAAAATAAAACTCATCTAATCCTAAATAAATGGACAACGCTCTTAAAACATATGTCGCTGTTTTTTCCAGCATTTTGTACGTTTCTTTCCCGACTTTATTGAATTCTGGGAGCTCACGAACTTCTACATTATCATGGTATTCAGCTTGGAGTTCTGGATGGTCTTCAACATATTGACCAAAATGCCAAAATTCCTTTAAATCGCCCTCAGTTCTTCCTTTAGCACTTTCTTTTCCAAAGGATACATAGCCACGTTGACCTCCAATTCCTGGAACTTCATAACTTTGTTTTTGTGCAGTAGGTAAATCAAAAAACTTTTTTATCTCGGCGTATAATGTATCTACTAAAGTGTCATCCAAAAAATGACCTTTAAGGGCTACGAATCCAATAGTTTCATAAGCTTCTCCTATTTCTTTAACAAATTTTTGTTTAACCCTGGGGTCCTTAGATAAAAACTCTGAAAGATTAACACTTGGAATTTTGTTCATTGCTTTTGATTAATGATGAATATAACAAAGATAACAAATCCAAGGTTTTACAAAAGCAATTTTTAAAGTTAAACGTTTTTAACTAATATTTCCCTATTTTTGAAAGACAAATAATTCAAATTTGAAACCAATATTTCACTACGATTACAAAGAAATTAGTAAGGAGACTCGGAAGTCTTTGTGTTTTAATATGTTGAAATCCAGACTTATTGAGGAGAAAATGTTAATTTTACTTCGACAGGGTAAAATTTCAAAATGGTTTTCTGGAATTGGACAAGAAGCGATTTCTGTAGGGGTCACATTAGCCTTAGATTCCGATGAGTATATACTCCCAATGCACCGTAATTTAGGGGTGTTTACAACACGAGAGATTCCATTATATCGTTTGTTTTCGCAATGGCAGGGCAAGGCCAATGGTTTTACCAAAGGGCGGGATCGTTCGTTTCATTTTGGGACTCAAGATTATAAAATTATTGGAATGATTTCTCATTTAGGGCCTCAACTTGGTGTTGCTGACGGGATTGCATTGTCACATATTTTAAAGAATGAACCCAAGTTAACGGCTGTGTTTTCAGGGGATGGTGGTACTAGTGAAGGCGATTTCCACGAAGCGCTTAATGTTGCTTCTGTTTGGGGTTTGCCCGTTTTATTTTGCATCGAAAATAATGGATATGGGCTTTCAACGCCGTCCAATGAACAGTATAATTGCGAAGCCATTGCCGATCGTGCTGTGGGCTATGGCATGGAATCTCATATAGTTGAAGGCAATAATGTCATGGAAGTTTTTTCAAAAGTTGATGCCATTGCAAAAAGTGTTCGAAAAAACCCACGCCCCGTTCTAATTGAATTTAAAACGTTCCGAATGCGTGGTCATGAAGAAGCTAGTGGCACTAAATACGTTCCTCAAGACTCCTTAGATCTGTGGGCTCAAAAAGATCCCATTTCTAATTTTGAAAATTATCTTCTTCAGGAAAATGTTATTACAGCAGACGAAATAGAGAACTTTAAGACGGCCTTTAAAAAAGATATTCAACAGGGTTTACAGATTGCATCTGAAGAACCTGAGATTATCCCAGATTTAAAAAATGAGATGGAAGATGTTTATAAACCATTTGAGTATATAGACACTAAACCCTCATCAGAACAAGGCACAAAACGCCTTATTGATGCGATTTCTGAAGGCTTACGTCAATCCATGGAAGTCCACCCAGATTTGATAACTATGGGTCAAGATATTGCTGAATATGGTGGGGTGTTTAAAATTACTGAAAATTTTGTAGAGCAATTTGGAAAAGCACGTGTTCGAAATACTCCTATTTGTGAGTCCGCCATTGTAGAAACCGCAATGGGCTTATCCATTGCGGGTATCAAATCAGTGGTTGAAATGCAATTTGCTGATTTTGTAACTTCGGGGTTTAATCCTGTGGTTAATTATTTAGCAAAATCCCATTACCGCTGGGGACAAGCTGCAGATGTTGTTGTGCGTATGCCTTGTGGAGCAGGGGTTGCTGCAGGACCTTTTCATTCGCAAACCAATGAAGCTTGGTTTACCAAAACACCAGGACTTAAGGTGGTGTATCCCGCCTTTCCTTACGATGCCAAAGGCTTATTGGCAACAGCAATAAATGACCCAAACCCTGTTTTGTTTTTTGAGCATAAAGCCTTGTACCGAAGTATAAGACAAGAAGTCCCAACAGATTACTTTACCCTACCATTTGGTGTAGCGACAAAACTAAAAACGGGTACTGATGTGACCATCATCGCCTATGGTGCAGCAGTGCATTGGGCTTTAGAAACCTTAGAAAGAAATCTAGATATCTCAGCAGATTTAATTGATTTAAGAACGCTACAGCCTTTAGATTTTGAAACGATATTGGCTTCAGTTAAAAAAACCAATAAGGCGATTATTCTTCAGGAAGATTCGTTGTTTGGAAGTATAGCTTCTGATATTTCATCCCAATTGATGGAAGAAGCTTTCGAGTTTTTAGATGCTCCCGTAAAAAGAGTAGCGAGTATAGAAACTCCGATTCCATTTGCAAGTGAGCTAGAACAACAGTATCTTGCAAAGCGAACTTTTGAGCAAGAATTAAAACTGCTTTTAGCGTATTAAATGGAATATTTAGAATTATTTTTTAACGCTTTTATGGGTACAGTACAATGGACTTGGAAATCTATTTGTTTTGAGGTGCCGTGGACTCGAAATTTTTTCTGGGGCTTGATAGCGATCTCTTTAGTTGTCTGGACTCTTGAAATGCTTTTTCCTTGGCGCAAACAACAATCTGTTTTTAGAAAAGACTTTTTTCTCGATGGATTTTATATGTTTTTCAATTTCTTTATATTTAGTATGTTTATCAGTGGGGTGTATAAAATTATTACTAAAATTGCAGTCGAAGAGTTTCAAATTTCACCAAATGCAATTGCCATCGTTGATTTGTCTAACTTTTCTCCAGTACTTCAATTATTGATTTTCTTTGTGGTTCTGGACTTTGTTCAATGGTTGACACATATATTATTACACCGGTTTTCGTTTTTATGGAAATTTCATAAAGTACACCACTCTGTCAAAGAAATGGGCTTTGCAGCACATTTACGTTACCATTGGATGGAAAACATTTTGTATAAACCGTTTAAAGTTATTGCTTTGATGTTGCTCGGCGGCTTTGAACCACAACAAGCTTTTATTATTCATTTTATAGCCATTGCTATTGGACACCTGAACCATGCCAACATTAATTTAGATTATGGGCCTTTTAGATATGTGTTAAACAATCCTGTTATGCATTTATACCATCATGCCAAAGCACTGCCCGAAAATCATAAATTAGGGGCTAATTTCGCCATCAGTCTAAGTTTATGGGATTATATTTTTAAAACTAATTTTATACCTATACCAGATAAAAACCTTGTCTTAGGCTACAGCGACGACCAACAGATGCCGTCTGGTTTTTTTGGGCAATTGTTTTATGGGTTTAAAAAAGGCGATTAATCTAAGCATCTCGAGCATTCATAAAATCTGTAATTAGGTAAGTGAGGAGTTTTGCTGTTTGTGCGTTAGCATGCGGGTCATTAATTCGTGTAGCCGCCTCACAAATATGGAGATAAGAGGCCTGTTTATGACTTCCAAAATAGTGTACAAATTGTCGCGTTTGATTCGCAGAAAATCCACTAGGGGTCTCGGCGCTACTAGGGATGTTTTGAATGGCATCACAATCAATTTCAATACCAAATTTTGAATTTGAAACAAAAGCCATTGCTTTTTTTGACGCCTTCTTAAAAGAAACCTTTTTTCGGACAATAAGATCTTCAAACGTATTGTATTTTATCTTTAATTTTGAGGCTTCGATATAATTTAAAATTTCTTTAGAAGTGTAGTTTTCATGTAATCCAAAAACAAAATAACGGTTCAAAAAACCGTCTTTAATAGCATAACTAAATCCATTTCCACTGTGACGTCCCTCAAGGGTTCGTAGGTCGGTATGGGCATCAAAATTAATAGCATTCATTTTAGTGTTCAATGCTAATGCACATCCTTTGATAACTCCATAAGCATTATTGTGACCTCCTCCAATAAGAATCGGAATTTTGCCCGCTTTGACAATAGAGTACACCAATTGATGGACACTTTGATCCATAAGTTCAACTTGTTTCCTAAAGGTTTTTATTAATTTATCAGCGCTCACCGAGGATAGTTTATCATATAATTCTGAGAAATCTAAATGCCCTAATATCAAAACCTTAGAGGGCTTTGTGAAGCTGTTACTTTGTAAGTTTAAAAGTGATTTTAGCGTAAATTCCCATGTATTTTTAGCCCCTGGTCGACCATGATTAGCCAGTATTCCAATATCTTCTTTGATTCCAAAAAGCACAAATTTCACTTTGGAATTCGCTAGTGTTGCCGTTACATCATCCGGATTTGATAAAAATGTGGTGTGTTCAAAAAATTTAGTTTCACCTGCTCTTTTTGTGGTTATTTTATTTAGATTTTCAGGAGTAATAACTTGAAGATTGTTCATTTTTTGTAATACATTTGCTTGTGCTTAAATTTACACTATTTTTTTAAACCATTTATTTTAATTTTTATTACACCCTGATATGAATTCAACTTCTTCAAACAAAGGCTCAAAAGCAATTATTTTAATTCTTGTGTTATTGTTATTTGGTGCTGTATTTTATGCCTATCAAATGCATCAAAACCATACTGCGACAGCAATACAACTTGAAAACGAAAAAACAGAAGTTCTTAAAAACTTAGAAAACATGTCCTCTTTGTATGCAGAGGCAAACGCAGATAATGAAGTTGCCAACGAAAAACTTTATGAAGCCCAAGAACGATTAGATGCGCTTAAAGAAGCACTAAAGAAATCAAAATTAAGTGTTTCAACATTGTTTAAATACAAGAAAAAATATACTGAATTAGAATCTGAAATGGAAATGTTGTTAAATGAAAATGCAGCCTTAAAACTTCAAAATTTACAATTAGAAACGGCCTTAGATAGTACGCAGGTACAATTGTCATCTCAGCTGGTTTCAAATGCCACTTTGACCGATCAAAACCTTCGTTTAACGGCGTCGGTGGATGCTGCCAAAACACTAAAAGTAGAAAGTCTTAAGGCTTTTGGAGTCATACAACGAAACTCTGGAAAGTTAGTGCCAACGGCACGCGCCTCAAGAGTTGATAATTTAAGAATATGCTATACATTGCCTACAAATGTTTTAACGGATGCAGGGGAGAAGCGTTATTTTGTTCAAGTGATCGATCCAAGTTTAAATGTCATAGGGGCTAATACTCCAGTTCAGTTTGGGGAAGCCGTTTTAAAGTATAGTTATGTGAGTGCTTTCACTTACGAAAATGAACGTTTAGATATTTGTGATTTTGTCTCTGCCGAAGAAAGTGATTTTGAAAAAGGACTTTATACGGTTAATGTATTTGATCAAAATGTTTTGATTGCAATGTCTACATTTAGTTTGAAGTAAACGATTACGCGACAAACACGCCGTTGAGCATCACCTTATGTATGGGGTTGTTTCCAAAATGATAAGGAATTTGACGGTAAGACGTTAGGTTTTTTGTAATGATAAGGTTTGCTTTTTTCCCTGTTGCTATACTACCGTAGTGTTCTGAGATGTCCATCGCATAAGCACCATTTAGCGTGGCTGCATTGATAGCTTCTTCGGGGCTCATATTCATTTTGATACATGCTAAACTCACAGTTAAATTCATATTTCCACTTGGTGCAGACCCAGGATTGTAGTCGGAAGCGAGTGCCAAAGCTAAGCCTGTATCTATCAGTCTACGAGCAGGCGTATAAGGAATGCCCAAGAAAAATGAGCAACCAGGTAAAGCAACAGCTATCGTGTCAGCACCTTTCAAAACCTGTATATCGTCTTCGTTAAGAACTTCTAAATGATCTACTGATAAGGCTTTGTGCTTTACGCCTAAAGCAATACCTCCAAAAGCATTGAATTGATTAACGTGTAGTTTTGGAACTAATCCATAAAGCGTTGCAGCTTCCAAAACTTGTTCTGTATCTTCTAACGAGAAATAGCCTTTTTCGCAAAATACATCTACAAAATCAGCTAATTTTTGAGCGTGTATTTCTGGAAGCATGGTATTGATAATGAGATCAAGATACGCTTGTTTATCTCTCTTGTATTTTTTTGGAATGGCATGTGCTCCCAAAAAAGTTGCTTTTATTTTTAAGGGTGAAATCTCCTTAATGGCTTTGATTACACGTAGCATTTTAAGTTCCGCTTCGGTACTGAGACCGTATCCCGATTTTATTTCCAAGGCCCCCGTTCCAAGTTGAATGAGCGTATTGACACGCTCCACGGACTGTTCAAAAAGGGTTTCTTTGCTAGTGTCTTGCAAGACTTGAACAGAGTTTAAAATACCACCGCCTTTTGCGGCAATCTCTTCGTAAGTCAAACCATTCAATCGGTCTACAAATTCTTGCGAGCGGTCGCCGGCATAAACCACATGCGAATGGCTATCACACCAAGATGGAAGGATTATTTTTCCAGTCACATCGATAACTTCATCGGTTTCCTGAACGACTAAATCATGCATCGGACCAAAATCAACAATGGTATCCCCTTGAATCCTTAAAAAAGCATTTTTGATATGTGGCAAATCCTTCATCGCATTTCCCACTACTTTTAGTTCCGATTTTGGTCGGGTTTGAAGTAATTCTTTGATATGCGTAAAAAGGATGCTCATAGATTTATTTGAGGCTTCCAACCATGTTTTCTGGTTTCACCCATGCATCATAATTTTCTGCAGTGACATAGCCCAAATTGATAGCTTCCTCTTTGAGGGTCGTTCCATTTTTGTGAGCGGTATTTGCGATTTCAGCCGCTTTATAATAGCCAATTTTGGTATTTAAAGCGGTGATTAACATCAAGGAATTGTTTAATAGTTTCTCAATCACATCGTGGTTGGGTTCAATGCCTGAAGCACAATGCGCTTCAAAACTAAGTGCTGCATCGCCCAGGAGTTCTGCGGATTGCAAAAAATTTGCGGCCATCAAGGGCTTGAATACATTTAATTCATAATGGCCCTGAGTCCCTCCTACAGAAATTGCAACATCATTCCCCATCACTTGCGCACAAACCATCGTAAGGGCTTCACATTGTGTTGGGTTCACTTTCCCCGGCATGATGGAGCTTCCAGGCTCATTGGCAGGAATGGTGATTTCTCCGATTCCAGAGCGCGGCCCTGAAGCCATCATACGAATGTCATTAGCGATTTTATTTAAGGAAACCGCGAGTTGTTTCAATGCCCCATGGCTTTCAACGATGGCATCGTGTGCCGCCAAAGCTTCAAATTTATTGGGAGCAGTGATGAAAGGTAAGCCTGTAAATTTTGCAATATAATCGGCGACCATCTCTGAATAACCTTCGGGGGTGTTTAGTCCCGTTCCTACAGCGGTGCCTCCCAAAGCGATTTCGCTGAGGTGATCCAATGTGTTTTTGAGTGCTTTTAATCCGTGGTCGAGTTGTGAGACATAACCCGAAAATTCTTGTCCTAAGGTCAGAGGCGTTGCATCCATAAGATGGGTACGTCCAATTTTTACAACCGATTTGAATTTTTCAGATTTGTCCTGAAGTGTATCTCTTAATTTTTGGATTCCTGGGAGGGTTGTTTCCACGACTTTTTTATAAGCCGCAATATGCATTCCTGTGGGAAACGTATCGTTTGAAGATTGTGATTTGTTGACATCATCGTTGGGTTGAATGGTTTTTTCGCCTTCTCCAATGAGCTTTCCTGCCAGTTGGTGGGCACGGTTGGCAATGACTTCGTTCACGTTCATATTGCTTTGAGTCCCAGATCCGGTTTGCCAAATGACCAATGGAAATTGATCGTCGTGTTTGCCTGTAAGAATTTCATCACAAACTTGAGCGATCAAATCGCGTTTTTCTGAAGATAGAATTCCGAGTTCGCAATTGGTATAAGCTGCTGCTTTTTTAAGATACGCAAATCCATAAACGATATCAATAGGCATAGAGGCAGGGCTACCAATTTTGAAATTATTTCGAGAGCGTTCGGTTTGGGCACCCCATAATTTATCTGCGGGAACCTGAACATCTCCCATCGTATCTTTTTCTATTCTAAACGTCATAACATTCTGATTTGAATACAAATTTACGATTTTTTCACTTCAATACCATAGGCTTATCAAGCTGATGATAAATCTGAAATTTTATATAGGAAAACTAGTTTTCTCACAGACGGTTTGCAGCGTAAAATAAACGTATTTCTGTGGCTCCAAGGCTCACAGAATATTGAGGGGAGATATTCATAAACTATTTCTTTTTTTGGATGGTAATTATTACTTAATTTTGACCTCTATATGGAAGAATTAACATTGACCACACCGGCAGTTTTATTTTCTGCAATTTCTCTAATCATGTTGGCCTATACCAACCGTTTTTTAGCCTATGCTGCAGTCATTAGAAATTTGCATGATATTTATTTAGAACGCAAAGAAAAATCTTTAATAAGACAGATTAAGAATTTAAAACTCCGACTAAACTTAACCCGATGGATGCAAATTTTTGGAATTTCAAGTTTACTTTTCTGTGTGTTGACCATGTTTTTAATTTATGTTCATCAACAAAATATGGCCGTTTGGGTTTTTGGGTTCGCTTTGATTTTATTGATCATTTCTTTGGCATTATTGATCAAGGAAATACAAATCTCTGCTCAGGCATTGCAATATCATATTGCCGATATTGAAGAGCATTTAGAAAATAATTAAGGGTCTTGTTACTTTTTTTAGTTGCGCTAAGTCAGAGACTTTGCGCAGCGGGGATACGTATTCGATGACTTACATCAAGCTGTAACCTATTATACTGTTATTGTTCTTTATATGTAAATATTAATTGTACAGTTGATAATTGGATTTGTCCGCCAATTTTCACAACGAGATTCGCCTCTCTTTTTACTTTTATAAGATTTGAGTTTAAATTAGCACTAATAACATTTATGTTAGAGTCAAAAACAATGGATATCCCTTCATAACTAATCTCATATTGTCCAGTTCCTCCATTAACTTTTTGGCATTCAATCTCAGAATATGTAATAGTCTGAGGATTAAAATTTTGAAAGATGTTTAAATAATCCCAATCGATGATTCCATTTGAATTTAGAGTCATTGACGATGTGCAAGAAATCTCATTTATTAGCTCTGTACTAATAAAATCTCCATTTAAATCAAGATCTAAAGCGATATCAGATTTAATTGATTCTAAGGTATAAGTTCCTACTACACTTCCAATTTGTTCTTCGTTTTCGGATGTACAAGATAAAATTGTTAATCCAATTAATATTCCTAGTATTAAATGTAATTTTTTCATTTGTGATTTTGGGTATAAATATTTTGTAAAGTATTTGAATATGATTAATGGCCGCACTACCGCACGATTCCCTGCTTGCAGCAGGCAAGCTTTCGTGTGGGGTATTTATTTGGAACGCGAAAGGATTCACTTCGTCGAATCTTCGATTTCGCGATTTTGAGCTTATATAATTCGCATTATTTTTATGTTTAAAATTCATTTTATACTTTTTTTTGTTGCGCTAAGTCAGAGACTTTGCGCAGCGGGGGGGTATCCACCATTATATTCAGATACAAGTTTTACTGCTGAATCTAAATCATCGAATAATTCGAAAAGCTCGAATTTTTTCCATTCCTCACTTTTCGATAATTTCTTTTTCCCTTTCCTAAATATTCTATTGAGCATTTATTTCGGCTTGTAGCTAACGCCGCGCTATACGCAGTGACGTTCTGGGTTTTTAATTAATGTATCTTTGATACGATTGATTAAAAAGACAAAAAGAACGTTATCAAATTGCGGTA